>ENA-ORTU01001691-ORTU01001691.1-human-gut-metagenome-genome-assembly--contig:-NODE-1691-length-21677-cov-3.214365_pt1 | contig 21677 bp, 10 predicted proteins | sample MGYA00241910_ERZ509184 | MGnify/ENA primary metagenome ERZ509184 (study PRJEB26280, sample SAMEA2338847) | human gut metagenome | biome: human gut; feature: human-associated habitat; material: faeces... | reverse complement strand
ACAAGTATTGACGGTTCTATTTTTTTACTTGTACTACTTGTATTGTTTATCAATATTTCAAAGAACTTGTTGCTTTCGTTTTAAAAGCGGGTGCAAAGGTAAGGGCTTTATTTTTAACTACCAAACTTTTTCGGAAGTTTTTTTTAGTTTTTCTTTTTACTCGATTTCTCTGGCTCTCTATGCGAAAGGGAAAGAAGGTATGAAAGAATAACTCTTGCCAATTTTCTTTGCGAATCGGACTGCAAAGATAAGAACTTTATTTATTATAATCCAAACTTTTTCGGAAGTTTTTTGTTCTTTTCTTTAAGTGGGATTCCACTTTTTCACTAAGTCAATTTGTCAAGGCTTTCTTCTCTTGGAAAGCGGGTGCAAAAGTACGCCCTTTTGGTATACACTCCAAATATATCAAACTATTTTTTCTAATTATTTTTGAATACATTTGCTAAAGTGCTGACGCATAACGATGTTGGAGAACATATTTTTTAAGTATAGGGAAATTGTGTGCGGAAACAATAAGAGGGATACACATTATTATATCACACGCGGGCGCGTAAAGGCGAAAAAGGAAAAAGCAAGAAGATGCCTGTAAGGGAAAAATCTGTAGTACAAAGACTCACCAACTCAACCCATTTATTTAAACTTAGGTCAATACCTCCTTTTTTCAGATTACAGAGTGCAGAACGGAAATGTTCGAGAATAGTATGCATTCTCGCTTAGTGATTAGTAAGGGCTCACCAATGTGAACAAATAAGCTATCAAATGTAGACAAACAAGCTCACTACTGTAAACAAGTCTATCTACTATAGTGAGCCCATAAGAAGCATTAAGAGTTTACAGAAAGATCATTAGGTATTAACCTATAATTGATGAAAGAATATAGAATAAGAGACGGTACTTCAAAAGCAGATACTAATGACACACTTTCGGCATTTATATGATAGAAAAAGGATCAAAATAGTGAGATATGAGATTAGTTGTTTACATCCAAACAGAAGTATATTTCACTATAAATCAATAAATTAAAAGTAAAACTAAAATTAAATAGGGTGAGGGTAACTTTTTACCCTCACCCTACTGCCACACGTTCCCTCACACCTTGCAACCACGATGAATAAAGGGATTGAACGAAGGTGTGAGGGTGTGAGGGTAAAAGTGATATAAAAATATAATCAGCTACAATTTTTCTTGGAGCAGACCGGGCTAAGGAACTACTATCGTTCCTTTCGCTGCCCTGAAATCAAGAGTTATTATAGTGTTGGCAGCCCATACATAATCTTTGTTCGGTTCATCCATGCCCTCTTTACGCAAATAGATTTCAAGAGTCTCCGGATTAACAGCATATTCGCGTTTCCAAGCACCAAATGAAGGATTAAGATTATCAAAAGCAGGAATATAAGGATGTATTCTGAAACGTCCTCCATTAGGTAAAGTAACAGAGAATGTTTTCCCGTCGCTACTTTCCGTAAAAGGCAAGATCTTTTCGTTGTTTCCTCCGGCTGCCGTTCCATACCCATAGATTACAGGCTTTTGGATGGAGATGGTCTTCGAACCTAAATCAACGAAAATGATATAAGTACCACTTTGGGGGATAACCACCAGTCCTTCGTCAGAGATTTCGAAGCCTACATTATTAGTCAGTCCGGTAAACTCTCCATCACCAAATATCTTGGATGTAGAGAAACGAAGTTTAGTTCCGGCATTGAAATAATTAATATGTATCCATCGGTCGGCACTGTTCCAAACCTTATCTAATGAGATAACCCCATCCGAGCCCCAATTCATGTTTCCAAATTCATCGCCAACCATATAAATAGCCTTCGCTGTTGAGGGGACATCACTTGGAGAGGCAAAAGTCACAGCTATTTTACCTTTATCTTGAGAGAAATCAAGTTCTATTGGTATATTAGAAGCAACAGGAACCGGTTCCAGTGCAGCACCTACACCACGATAATAGATTTGTCCATTATAGATGTTGAATTCCATAGTGTTCCAGTCTCTATTGTTATAGTCGGAAGTTGCATACATCTGAAGATTGCCTTGTGTTGTAGTGACAGCAGAGAAATTCTGCCCGGAAAGATCGAACGATACTTCCTGTCCGTCAAAACACTCACCTATTCCATAAACGGCAGGTTTCTCAAAAGCTATAAGATTACGGTTCATATCTACATATACCAAATACAGGCCGCTTGTTTCTACCGTCGCTCTTCCGTTACTGCCTACAACATAATTGACATTTGTACCCAAAGAGGCAAAACTTTCCGCATCAGATTTTTCCGATGCCCATTTAATTCCCTGACCAGCATTGAAATACTTGATAGTCCAGAATGCACCATTGCCAAGCTGTCCCACAGGGGCCATCTCTACCACATTTGTCGAATTCCAATTCCAGTTTCCAAATTCATCTCCAATCATATATAGTTTCTCCGGATACCCCTCCGGTTCGGGTTCTATGATCTCATTGCCCGTCATCTTCGCAAAGAATTTTCCTGTCAAGACTTCATATTGAAGCGTTACTTTATACTCACCTTTGTTTTTAAGATTGAGCTGCACTTGCGACTGGTTGGTTAGTTCGGCATATTCTTCAGTTAAAACATTCATTTTTATACTTCCTCCCGTTCCGGTGTACATAGAAGAGAATGTATATTTCTCCGTATCTGTTTCCTTCACATCAAAAGATGTATTATCGGTATAATTAAACGAAAACTCTGCCGGTAATATCACTTCTAACTCGCCACTGGACACCCAGGTAGCCACATGGTTAATATGGTCGTAAGACGGTTTTTGAAGAAAGAGTTCGTTTTCACCGTCTTCTGTCAGTTCGAATTTACTCGTCAAACGGAAATTGAATGGAACAATATTAACCTGTTTCAATAAAGGATTCACAATTAGCTGATACAATCCATCTTCCATTACTCTGAAACCGCCGGTTCCAGGAGCCAAAGAATAAGTTGACACCTCACTGTTGTCGTTTTGCAAAAGCGCTCCCTGCCCATAATAAACGGGTTGCCCATCCGGTCCGACTAAAGAGATATAAAAATCTCCGCTGGATGTCAGCCATGTGTTCAATGCGACCAAAGTGCCCTCTTTTATCACATTCATTTTACCATTGATTGCCTCTACCGAGAATTGGGACGCACTCCCCGTCAGATAGATACCTTCGGGAACATTGATTTCCCGTTCATAGTGTATCCCGTCGTCGGCACAACGACAGAAAATAAATGGCAACGAAAATACAAATAATAATTTTATTATAGTTTTCATCTTCATGATTACATTAAATTATAAATAACTATACTATTGGAATCTAATGGTATTTGACTAAAATTTTACATCAAACTGATGTTGCTTCTTGTCTTTTCCATTCGCTCCTACCACATCAATCACCATTTTTCCATCTTTTATCTTACAAAGCAGATAGCTGTTATTATCATTGACAAGGATGGGAAAGTTGGCTTTATCGGGTTCTGATTCACGGAAATAATATTTATGAGTGTGTCCGGATAACATCAGATCAATTCCAGCCGTATTTAAAACGGGCAACAAGGTTTGCTGCAAATGATAGTTTCCATGCCAATTGCCTATCGTCGGCGGGATGTGCAGGAATGCGATCCGAAGGGATGATTGCTTAAAATCGTTTTCTTCCACCACACTCCGCAACCATAGGGTTTCTTCTTCTCGATAATTGTCATAGTCGGCAATACCGGCATACTCCAAATCCGAATCCGGCTTATCTTCACCGGAATCAAGAACAAGAAAACAAACCTTACCTATGTTGAAACGATAATAAAAAGTTCCGGTAGACGTAGGAAAATACTTTATCAACGCATCGGAATAAACTCCACGTGTTTCATGGTTTCCCCGATTGAAAACAATAGGCACTTCGGAAGCAAACAATTCGACACAAGCATCAATATAATCTTTACATATCTGCTCCTGCCCCTCTACCCATGACGACATATCTCCATTAAGCAAAACGAAATCAAGAGATTTGAAATCTACTTCCCGACACAGAGACTTCATATAGTCACTCCGCCCGTGAATATCATTTAATACCAGAAAGGAAATTTCTTTCTTCCGGTCGTCGAAAGTTCTGAATCTGAAAGGTTCTTGCTTGTATACATTTGAAGCAGCAATCAATCCATAAGTTACCCAGTCACTCGAAGGCCAAGAGACAACTTCTCTCGAAAAAATCCGGTATCTGTATTCCCTGCCGGGTTCCAAATGTTTGATGCGTACACGGTGGATTGTATCATTGGCCCGCTTACGTCCGGACTCCGTATCGTAATATCGCGGACGTTCCTTCCCATAGAAATGATCTTCACCGGCAGGCGCCACTTCCACCCACGAAAGAGCAGGTTTGTTTGTAGTCCATACCACTGTCACGCCGTCGGTACTCATATCACACAGGTAAGGACCGTGTGTGATCTTTATACTGTCACCGTCATGTGCAGAAAGCCGAGCGGCAAAGATGACAAAAAATACAATTATCCAATTTCTCATAGAACGGTTCCTCCTTCTAATTTATTAGTTTGACCGATATGGTTTGTAAATCATTACTGTTGCAGCCGGTCATAATTTCAAATTCACCGGGTTCTACCACATAGTTCATGGCAGCATCATAAAAGCCTAAAGCTAAAGGAGAAATGTCAAACTGAACGGTCTTTGACTCCCCCGCTTTCAGGAATATTTTCTTGAATGCCTTCAACTCCTTTACCGGACGCACAACAGAAGCAACTTTATCATTCACATACAGTTGCACAGTCTCTTCGCCATCTCTGTCTCCGGTATTGGTTACTGTCACCGAAACGGAGATGGTCTCCTGTCGCGTATATTCTTTTTGGGTGCTCTGCGGAACTGAATAACTGAATGTGGTATAACTCAAACCGTAACCAAAAGGATAGAGCGGAGCATTCGGAACATCGATATGCCGGGTGGTTGAGGAATGGGGCATATCTCCCGGACGTCCGGATTTCTTATAGTTATAGTAAACCGGTACTTGTCCCTCTACCCGTGGAAAAGAAATGGTCAATCTTCCGGAAGGATTATAATCACCGAACAGTATATCAGCAATAGCGGTTCCTGCAGAAGTACCTAAAAACCAGGTTTCGAGAATGGCCGATACGTTCTTGTCCACCCATTCGATAGACAGCGGACGCCCATTCATCAATACGACGACAACGGGTTTCCCTGTGGCAACCAGTTCTTTTATCAATTCTTCCTGCACACCCGGCAAATCCAGTTGGGCACGGCTTCTCGATTCGCCACTCATCAAAGCTTTTTCACCGACAACGGCAATCACCATATCACTTTTGGAAGCCAATTTCACTGCTTCTTTGAATCCTGACTTATCTTCTCCGTCAAAATCGCAACCACGGGCATATCCAACTTTCGTTTTGTTACCGCCGATTTTGTTCTTTATGCCCTGCAATACAGTCGTCACATGGCGATCTTCCCCTCTTGCTCTCCACGAGCCCAGCAGTTCGGTCTGATTATCGGCCAGCGGACCTACCACGGCAATGGAACGGACATTTTTTGCCAGCGGTAATGTATGATTGTCATTCTTCAGCAGGACAGCCGATTTATGAGCCATGTCCAGTGCTGCATCCAGAAATTCTTTTTTCATGATTGTCTGCGATTCGTATTCTTCATTACAGAATTTATATGGATCAACAAACAGTCCCAAAGCATATTTGATATGCAGAATCCGACTGACGGAATTGTCGACATCTTCCATACTGATTTTACCGGCTTCTATCAGTTCTTTCATGTATTTATTATAGAGCCCATCTGTCATATCCATGTCGATGCCGGAATTGAAAGCCAGACGGGTAGCGTCTTTATCGTCTTCCGCCACTCCCTGCGCCACCAGCTGCTTCACTGCTTCCCAATCGCTTACCACAAAACCATTGAAATTCCATTGCCCTCTCAATAAGTCTTTGAGCAGGAACGGATGTGCGGACGCAGGAATACCATTTATATCATTGAAAGCACTCATAAAAGTAAGTACTCCCGCATCAATGCAAGCCTTAAAAGGAGGTAGATAAGTATCAAACAAAGTCCGTTCCGACATATCCACCGGAGCATAATCTCTTCCCGCCTGGGGAAGTCCGTAAGCTACCCAATGCTTTGCACATGCCAATACTGAATTATTCTCCCAAAGATTCCACTGAAAACCATTCACTCTTGCTTTGGCTATTTCACTTCCCAGGTAGGTGTCTTCTCCTGCTCCTTCCACTACCCTGCCCCAACGGGCGTCTCTTGCGATGTCGACCATAGGAGCGAACGTCCAATGTAGTCCGGCTGCCGAGGATTCAATCGCAGCAATCTTGGCAGCTCGTTCGATCGCTGCTAAATCCCAACTACACGATTCCGCCAAAGGAGTCGGAAAGATTGTCTTATATCCATGAATCACGTCCATCCCAAAAAGAATCGGTATCTTTATCCGGGAATGACGCATATTCTTTTCCTGCAAATCACGCAATGTCTTTGCACCGGATATATTCAAAACAGAACCTACAAGTCCGCGTGCTATCAATGAATCGCTCAAATATTCTGATTCAGGACCGGTTAAAAGGGTACGGCCTACGTATTGGGATAACTGGCCGATCTTCTCTTCCACAGTCATCCGTGAGAGCAAATCTTTAACAAATGAATCCGCTTCCGGAGTATGAGGTAGTTTACTATTTCCGACGATCCGGGTATGCGGATCGCGAACATAAACTCTTATCCAATCAATATCGAAATCAAATTGCTGCAATTCCTCCGCAGGATAGCCGACATCCAACTTGTCAAATGCTCCTACCTGCCCGGTGATAGCAATATCCCAAACTCTGTCCAGCCGATTCTCTTTACGAGCCTTAGTGATAAAATCAGTATATGCATCCCCCAACTGTGTACGGGTATGTATCTGGTAATTGACTTTATTATCTATCAGAAACGTAATGATGGCATGATTGTTATCAACAGGATCGGGATCTATCTGAACCGCATATACATGGAAATTATCTCCCGGCTTATCGTCTCCGATTTCAGTATATCGTATCTGACCTTTGGGTAGATTGATTCCCAACTTTTGCGTTTCCGAATTGAACAAATGCAAGGTTTGATTCGCTTTGGCCGGATAAGGATTTTCCCCGAAAGCTTTGGTAAAAAACTCCAGTATATCTATTTCGGCTACTCCAGCTCCTTTATAATGCCTCAACCAAAGTGCATTCCAAAGCCCATATAGATATGGGACTTTGGCTTTGATCTCTATGCGGCAGAAAAGAGGATAATATTTCTCCGTATCGGAATCTCTGCTGGACAGCGCTCCCGACCACCATCCGGTCTTACTCTTCACACTGGGATGAACGGGACTGGGCGCATCTTTACTTTTGAATGAGTGAATTCGACAAATCTTCTCTCCTGTAGGAAGGGTTTCGATAAAGACCTGCTCCGGACGGTATGTCTGAAGCATGGCTTTATTTTCCTGATTATAGGTGGGTCGCCCCACTTTTGGGGAACCATATATTCCCCAATACCGGGAGTCAATCACATCTCCGTTAAACTCGTCTCCATCGTAATAAATCCATCCGGGAGGGGTTTCTGATGAAGGAGGAATAACGGTTTGGGCTTTCACCACCCCGATACAGCAAAATATGATTATTAGAATCTTTATTTTCAACATGATATTTCTTTTTAATGATTTACCAACCCGGATTCTGTTTCCAGTTCTTCAACTGCAGAATCTCACTTTCAGGTATGGGATACCAATACATTTTAGAATCAAACACTCTCTTTTCTACCACAGCACGGGAATAATCAAACTTCTCGACGGGATATTCCGGCTTTTCAGGAATCTCTGGTTCTGTTTCATCCCGGGTAAATACACGTACCCAATCTACATCCATCGAAACGTTTCTCAAATTGGCATTCCTGTCTTCGGGATAGCCGATACCATTTTCATTCTTTCCTCCGATTTGTCCGGTTATCGCAATGTCCCAGGTTCGCTTTTCTCTTCCCTCCGCTATTGCTTTGGTTATAAATGTATTATATCTGTCATCATAGTCAATCGTCTTGAATGTATTGGTTACTTTACCATCCAACAGGTAGCTGATGATAGCATGCTTATCCGGAGAAACCGGGTCCGGATCTACCTGAACGCCATACGTATGGAAGTCTGCTCCCGGATCAAAATCAAGCACTGTATGTCGTCCGTACCCATTCACGTTGATTCCCAGATTGCCTGTTTTATTATCATGCAAATGTAAAGCCTGGCTAAGCCGGCGGGGTGAAGCCGTATTCTCAAATTCCTTGACGAAAAACTCTTCGATGTCAAGTTCCGCAACACTGGCTCCTGCATAATGACGACACCACGGTCCCATCCATATACCATATATATAAGGTATTTTTGCACGAATCTCAATGCGGGAATGCAGAGGGTAATATTTCCCCTGATAACCATATTTGTCGGTATCCCGGCTGGACAAAGCTCCCGACCACCATCCTTCTCTCGTACTGGCAGTGCTTAATGTCGGAGCCGGTGGATTGTCGTCCTTGGTGGCTGTTATCCGGGCAAAGCTCAATCCGCCACTCCCTTTCTCAATCGTAATCTGTTTTTTACGATAAGTCTGGATATTTCCGGTGGGTTGTCCATACTGGGAGTTTCCTACCGGAGTGTCGCTTCCATACTGTCCCCAATATGAGTTGTTTATGACCAAATCATTGAATTCGTCTCCATCGTAATAATGCCATCCTTCCGGAACTTCGTTAGCCGGTATTACGGAATTCCGGGTAACAGCTCTTCGAGCCTGATTCTTACGGGTGATTTCAAGACCTAGCAAATCTCCTCCGAGTGTTTCTTGCGCAATCTTCCACCGTCTTACATCCCACGAACGATGCTCCTCAAATGCCAGTTCGACACGACGTTCACGCCGGATACGCTCACGCATTTCGTCCTGCGTCAATCCGGAAGGCAGATTCGGTTGTCCGGCACGGCTGCGCACTCGATTGACGTATTCTGCTATATCCGCATTTTCGGGATCGTATTCGTTCAAGGCTTCCGCATAATTCAGGTAAATCTCCGCTAAACGAAACAACGGCCAGATATGTCCCTGACTTCCTCCGCCGGTTTGGATATTCACATCTTCATTGAGGTATTTTTTCAGATAGAATCCGGTTTTGGTTGCATTGGTAACGCCCAGACCGTCTTTTCCACCGTCCCAATTCTCTACCGCCGTGCTTTTCCAAACGGAATCATTCAGCAGAATGGTAGCATTCAACCTGTCATCCCGGTAGAATTGCGGACGAACGGCATTTTCCTCATTCTCCCAACTAAAATAGCTGCCATCTTTCATTTCATAAGAGTCTACCAGATTCAACGAAGGATTGATGCCGCCTACCCCACCATAACTGACAGGAAAGTTGTATTTTTCAAAGTCGGAATTGTTTCCATAACGACGCATCAGAATAAACTCGGAATTCTGAAAGTTATTCTTGAATAAAGTGGCATAACTGCCATACAACGAATATATGTCCAGATCAATTACGTCTTTCGCAGCCTGTGCCGCAGCTTTCCATTTCTCCATATCGGAAGGAAGATCGCTTTCCGAAAAATTCTGCCAGTCCAGATACAAGGGACTGGCCGCATACAATAAAACTCTGCTTTTCAAAGCCAATGCGGCTCCCTTCGTTGCACGTCCCAAATCCGAATCGATTCCTCGTCCCGGAGTTAAATCGAGCACTTCGGCTACCTTATCACATTCGCTGGAGATGAATGAGATGCAATCGTCCATAGACGGGCGTGGAGTCTCCGAATAATCCGCATTGACGGATAGTGTAGAAGTAATCACAGGTACAGGTCCGAAACGTTTCACCAGCTCGAAATGGAAAAACGCTCTTAAAAAACGGGCCTCATATTTCCATGTTTTCAAGTCATTCAGACGGTTCTGATATTCATTCTGATTATCCGGATCGAGTCTGTATTTATCCAGATTCACTCTGTCTACATTTTCTATAAATTCATTCGCTATGCGAATTCCTGCGTAATACTTATTCCACAAATCATCCGGATTGGACCTTGAATTCCAGGCTCCGGTGTTGAAGTGCTGGATGTTGCAGGAGGCATTAGCATGTTCGGCATCATCGGTAGCGGCATCCAACATAGCTTCGGAACCGATACGGTTGAAACCATCAGGCAGATACCGATAAGCATTGACTAGAAATTTGCTTGTACGTTCATAGGAAGTAAAGGTCATCTCGTTGTCGATAAACGAATCATACTCTCTGTCCAGATAATCACTGCATCCGGACAATATGCTGATAGCAGCAAGAGCATTCAATATGATAGATAAACCTATTGGGTATTTCATAATTATTATATTTTTGTTCTTACCTATTAAAAATCAATTTTTATTCCCAGGTTGTAGGAACGTGTCAACGGATATGTAATCAAAGAACTGCTTTCCGGGTCGGCCAATCCGTCAAGATGACTCACGGTGAAAAGATTGCTCGCATTAGCATACACATACAATCTGGACAATTTTATCGCTCTTGCTATTGACTGGGGGAAGGTATATCCAATCCGGATATTCTTCATTCTGAAGTAGTTTCCGTTTCTTTTCCAATATGTAGATATCCGGTAATTGTTTTCAAATGTCCGGGTAGACAAACGGGGATAAGAAGCATTGGGATTCTCCGGTGTCCAGCTGTCGAGAGCCAGTTTTGAAGCAGAGCCATTGTCGGTAAAGGAATAAGCCAACGGCCCGCTCAAATAGATGTCTCTATTGGCAACGCCATGAAATAAAGCCTCAACGTCTATCCCTTTCCATTCAAAGCCTATTTTCAAAGCATAATTCCACTCCGGAATATTAGAATATCCCACAGGATAGGAGTCATTGGAATCGACTACTCCATCACCATTTTTATCGATATATTTTATATCACCGGGGTTTACTTCTCCAAACTGCGGTACCGGTAAATGTGACTTCAGACTTCCATTCGAATCGAAATCACTCTCCTGATACAGTCCGTCAGCAACAAGTACAAAAGGAGTATTCACGGAACGTCCTTTACGATATTGATAATCGTAGAGTTTCACTTCTTCCGCCATATCGACAATTTCATTCTTTGCATACCACGCCGATGTTTCAACGTAATAGTTGAAGTTATTTTTAAGACTGCTTTCGTACCTGATCGTACCCTCGAAACCTTGATTCTTTACTTTACCTACATTCATATAAGGCAATATGTCGCCATAAGAGGCTCCAACAAATCCGGGAATAGTGGAATACGGCTGTGACAGGATATCATATCTTTCTTTATGGAAATAATCGAATTCTACCGACAGCCCTTTCAGTAAAACTGCATCCAATCCGATATTGAATACACGTTCCTTCTCCCAACTAATATCGGGATTGGCAATCATATCTGCCCGAAACCCGCCTGTTGATGACGACCCTGTACCTAAAAAATAGGAGCCGTTACTGCTATAAGTCTGGTCGAACAGATAACGTCCGTTCTCATTCTGATTGTTTCCAACCAGTCCGATAGATGCTCTTAGTTTCAAATATTCAACCCAGTTGATATTTTTCATGAAGTTTTCTTTCGACAGTATCCATCCGGCGGAGAAAGCGGGAAAGAATCCATATCTTTTTCCAGGAGCATAATCATCACAACCTGTATATGAAGCTGCAAATTCTCCTATGTATTTTTGATTATAAGAGTAAGTTACCCGCCCTGCATAATTCAAGTATTTAATGTCATCACGACTTCCATATTTCTGATATAAATCAGACAGGAAAAAGATGCTGGCAGTGAGTTGATGTTGCTTGAAAACGCGATCATAATCCAACTGTGCCTTAAAGTTCAGACGGCTCCAGTCAGTACGGAATCCTTCATCGGATTCCAAAGGAGAATCAGCGCCGTAGGGTGTATATAGCACCTCTCCCCCTGCTCCTTTGGAAAGAGAATAACGGGCATAATTCTGATTCTTTATAGATGAATCCGCCATATAGTTGTTGTAGGCAATACCGGCACTGACACTTAATCCCTTTGTCAGTTTCTCCAGGTCGTATTTAGGCATAAAAATCAGTTGGAAAGTCCGGCTGTTTTCTTTATAAAGCCCTCTGCTGACGATATTACCGACCGGGTTGGTAAAAGCGGCATTTCCTCCATACGATCCGTCGGGGTTGTACACCGGAAATGCATTCGGAGCTGTTCTCCATATCGCTCCCAAAAGTCCGTTGGCAGAACTGCTGCCTCCGGGAATAGAGCGATTACCTACACTCCCGCTAAAATTGAGTCCGGTAGACAGGTGTTTGCTTATCTGGATATTCAAATTAGACCTGAAATTAAAGCTCGCATAATAGGCATTCGAGTTTTCCCGGCGTTTTTTATCGGTGTCTTTGTAGAAACCAATGTTCTGCAAAAGATTCATCATTACATAGTATTGCACCACATCTCCTCCTCCTTTAAAACTTAAATCAGCCATACTCAAAGGAGCTGTATTATTCAAAATGGCCTTTTTCCAGTTTACATTGGGGTAAAAGTAAGGATCGGTGTTGTTCTGATAGGCATTCAATTCCTCTGGAGTGTATAAACGAGGCAATCCGTCATTCACACGCGCCTGATTGTATAAGGTGGTATAATCATACGCATTGATAGGATCGGGAACGCCCAACGGTTGTTGTATTCCCGTTTGTAAACGGATACTGACTTGCGGAGCGGAAACGCATCCTTTCTTGGTTGTCACCAATAAAACACCATTTGCACCACGCATACCATATAAAGCCAGAGCCGAAGCGTCTTTCAATAATGTTACAGACTCGATTTCCGCAGTGGACAGACTTTCAATCGGGGCTTCGAAACCGTCGACATATACCAGCATTTTTTGTCCGCTTGCATAGGAAGTACGTCCCCGGAGGTAGAGATTCGCGATAGAGAAATCATAGCCGGGCTCTCCGCTTTGTTGCAACAATGTTAGTCCGGGAAGCTGTCCTTGCAGACTATTTCCCAAGCTTGCGGAAGTAGTTTTCAGCAAATCTTCCCCACGTATGGAAGAAATGGCACTTGTTCGCCTCCATTCCGGTTGTTGCCCATAGGCGACTTCTACAAGTGCAGAGTCGGCTATGTGTTGAGCAAACAAAACGGGAGCATAAAAAGTGAGAATAGTAGTCAAAAGTATAGCATAACGCTTCCCTTTGTATATACTGTTTATTATTGTCATACCTTTTATTTTTAGTTGATTGAACATATTTACCATCCCGGATTCTGAAGCATATACCCTTTATCTATTTCGGTCTGCTTGATAGGATGTAAATAAGAACGGTCACTCCATAATCTGTTTTCAAAGACATAAGGTTTGTAATGTACTTTACCCGGTGCTCCTGTAACAGCGGAGAGCTGCAATCCATACATGGCACCTTTCATAACACCTTCATCATCGGCTATCAGCCAACGTCTTATATCCCAGAAACGATGATCTTCATAAGCCAGTTCCACGGCTCGTTCTCTTCGCAGTTTCTCCCTGAACTGCTTTTTATTCAAAGTGGAAGGAAAGCCCGGCATTCCGGAGCGTTCACGAACTTTCAGGACTGCATCGAATGCTTCTTTCGGGGGAGTTTCATAATATTCATTCAAAGCTTCTGCATAATTCAGATAGAGTTCGGCTACCCGGAAGACAATCCAGTCCATATTAGTGGAGTTGCGCGGAGCCGTTGCTCTTAGTACGCGAGGTACCCATTTGCGAACCAGGTGTTTCGTTTTATCATTGGCTACATTGTGAGCTCCACCGGGCAGAAAATTAAGAATTCCAATCTCTGTATTCCAGTTAGCTCCATGTGCTGCAATGGTTTGCGCAAAACGAGGGTCCAGTTCGTCGTACTTTTCAAGCAGATCATCGCCACCATCCATATTCCATGTTTGTTGGTTCCCGTCTTTTTTCTCATAGAAACGCACGAAATTGAAGGTTGTAAAAAGACCGCCGTCGCTCCAACTACTTCCCGCCCATGCCGGTATATTGCTTGTTATGGGATGACTGCTTGTTGTGAAATTCCGGTATTTCTTGTTGGCCAGAATTATTTCTTTGTTATCGGGAGCAGTCCACACATGTTCGTAATTTGTTTCAGGTGTTCCCTCATCGTACAAGTCATAATAGCCAGAAGATTCAACAGCGGTAATGGCTGCCTTGGCTGCTTTAGCAGCTTCATTCCAGCGTTCTTTACTATAGTTTCCATATCCTATCAGGTCATTATTTCCACTTAAAGGAAGGTACGGATCGTCGGTATTGAACAAAGGACTCGCCGCATACAGGAGTACTCTGGATTTGAGAGCTAAGGCGGCTATCCTGTTTGCCCGTCCCACCAATATCGAATTCGTATAATAGTCCGGTAATATGGAGGCAGCCCGGTCACAATCGACAAGAATGGAGTCTACACAATCGGAAAATGTATTACGGGGTAGTTTACCATCTTCCGACGGATTTATTCTACGGTGTATTATAGGCAGTCCACCATATCTATATACTCCTTCCCAGAAGACCAAAGCCCGCATAAAATAGGCTTCGCCTCTGGAACGTTTCTTAAAATCAACGTCTCCCGGATCATCGGGCACTTCGTCAATACGTTCAAGCACGATATTGCATTTTCGTAATGTCTGCCAACGGGTGTTGTGACGGGGGTCTTCATCCCAGTCTATGCTGCTGTTGTTATGATTGTCCACGTTCCACGAGGCATTGCCCTTCCCCCAGTTTGCACCTTGTTCGGCTTCATCACACGCTCCTGCCAGGGTTGAGGTTGCACACAGTTTACGGTCGATCCCGCTACTTCCCATCGAGAACCCCAGCGGCATACCTTCTGCATAGATGCCTGTTATGTATTGTTCTGTCAAAGTCCTGTCGGCAAAGACACCGTCTTCATCCAAATCGACAGAGGGCGGAGCTTCCAGATAGTCACTACACGAAAACATCAATACAGACGACAGAAGTATTGCACATATATATGCTATTCTTTTCATGATTATCAAAAATTTATATTAAGACCAATATTATATACTTTCTGCAACGGATATGTATTGATTTCAACATTTCCACTTCTCGAAGGTGCTTCCGGGTCCAGATCTACCACATCTGTCCACGTGAATAAATTGGAACCGTTGAAATATAATCTTACACTATTCAGGTTAAGCCGTTTGACAAAACCTCCGGTAAATGTATATCCTACTTCGAGGTTTTTCAATCGCAAATAACTGGCATCCCGTATCCAAAGAGTAGAAGGACGATAGTTGTGATCGGTTTCTCCGTTGGGATTCAGAGACAAACGGGGAAAGGTGATCTTTTCTCCTGCCTCATACCGTTCCTGTGTCCAACGTTCTTTTATCAGAGATTTCGCACTCTCTTCTCCTTTCGCGAAAGGCCACATCGACCGTCCGAAATATTTAATGGATACATTGTCGGCTCCCTGAAATAAGATGGAGAAATCAAATCCTTTATATTGCGCTCCGAATGAGAAACCGTAAATAATCTCCGGTACGGGGGTGTATCCTATCGGAACCATGTCGTAATCATCAATCACTCCATCCTGGTTGACGTCTACATACTTGACGTCTCCCGGTTGCAACTGATTCCCGCTCCATGAACTTTTAGGACGGTCTAATGCATTGATTTCTTCCCACGAGTTATAGTATCCGTCAAAAATCAGTCCGAAAAACTGATTCTTTCTTCTTCCGGTAGTCATCTGATAATCATATCTCTTCTGCACTTCATCCATGTAGATGATTTCATTCCTCGCAAATGAATAATTGAAGCGTGCCCAATAATGGAAATCTTGTATATGATGTCTAAAATTAAGGTCCATTTCCCAACCGCGATTTTCCATTTCTCCAAAATTATATGCAGGAAGATTAGCACCTATAATCATGGGGGATGTTGATCTGTTGGCTAATATGTTATTTCGTTTTTCTTTGAATATATCAAATGAAGCAGTCAGACAATTATTGAACAGATTAATATCTACACCGACATTCATCTTTTTCGCCTTTTCCCAAGTCAAATCAGGATTACCGATTTTATTTTCAACAATCATCAGTGAAGTATACGGATTGGAAGCCAAACCGAAATTATACTTGTTCACACCCGAATCGCTCGCTGCTCCATAAGAAGACGGCAGATACAAAAATCGATCACCACCTATCTGATCGTTTCCTACCTCTCCGTAGGACCCTCTCACCTTTAGATATTTAACGATATTGTTTTTCGGAAAAAACTTTTCTTCACTGATGACCCAACCTAATGAAACAGCAGGAAAAAATCCGAACCGTTTGCCTTTGGCAAAATTCTCGGTTCCGTTGTATCCCATATTGAATTCTGCCAAATAACGGGAGGCATATTCATAGGTCAATCGTCCTACCAATCCCTGATAAGCATTAGGTACATAATATTGAAGGGAGGGGGAATAGTATTTACTCTGATTATACAGAATAAGTGCTGTCGTTTTATGAAGCCCGAAAGTTCTATTATAATCAATTCCAAACTCCATATATACTTTCCGGTTCTTATCCCATCCGGTACTTACAGACCAGATACTCTCTTCTGATTGGGGGATCAGATAGATGTAATCCGGATCTTCCGCATCACGGCGCGCAAGATAATAAGGAAAGGTTTTCGAATATTTCTTACGGCTGTAATAATAGCTATCATACGCGATACTCCCGTGTACGGACAAACCTTTGGTCAGCAAAGATGATAAATCATAATTCAGACGTAATGTTGTATTGATGTTATTTCTATTATCTTTCTGATAACCGTTGCTTAATAAGGTTTGCCAGGGATTGACGCTTCCCAATCCATCCTGTATGCGGACAATTTTATTGTCCACCAATCCCGGAGAGCTCAAGGGATTGGCAAAAGAAATAGCTTGCCAGATTCCACTGTTACCGGAGCCCGGAGTAATCACTCTGCCTATCTGGGCGGCCATTTGAACAGTTGCCGAAAAGTCCCGCGTTATCTGAAAATCGAAATTAGTTCTGAAGTTATAACGGGTGTTACGGGGATTTACATCATGATCCGAATCTATCTTGGTATGTTTATAGATACCGGTCTGATCGAAATAACTTCCCGATATAAAGTATTTCACACGTTCTGTACCACCCGAAAGGTTGATGTTATGTTGAGTGCGGGTAGAAAACTTTCTAAGAAAATCGTCTATCCAGTTAGTGTTCGGATGCAAAATCGGATCAAAGCCATTTCTGTACAATTCAATATCTTTATCCGTGAATTTCGGTTGGTAGGTAGAACCCGAAACCCGGGAGTCATTTTCTAAAGCTTCATTGTATAAAGTTGCATAATCCGCACTATTCAGATAACTGGGGAGCTGGGTAGATTGCTGCAAAGCAAAATTACCCGAATAGCTCAACCGGGGACGCCCTCTTTCCCCTTTACGGGTAGTAATTAATACTACGCCGTTAGCTCCCTTTACTCCATAGATCGCTGTTGCCGAAGCATCTTTAAGTATATTCAATGATTCAACTTCATTCGGATCTATGCCGTCAAAATTAGTTCGTTCGATGCCATCGATCATTATTAAAGGAGCCGTGTTGTCTGTAAATGTACTGACACCTCTGATTAACAGACTGGAAGCGTCTTCGCCGGGAGCACCACTTCTTTGAAAAGCAATCAATCCCGGCATTCGTCCTACCAGCATGTTACTAATATTGGATTGTTGTGTCTGTACCAGTTCTTTCCTCGAAATAGAAGCGATAGATGCTGTCACACTTTCTTTCTTCTGCTTTCCGTAGCCGACAACAACGACTTCCTCCAGACTTTGCTCGGCTTCTTTTATTTCAATAGAAAGCACTTTATTGTCTTTTACAGGTACTGTCGTCGTGACATAACCGATATAACTGATTTCCAGAACTGCATTCGGATTTACAGATAAGGCAAAGCGCCCATTTATATCGGAAATTATGCCGTTAAATGTACCGACTTCCTTGATATTGGCACCGATAATCGGTTCTCCTTTTGTATCGGTAATAGTACCGGTTATTCTCCGAGGTTCCTGTGGCTGTGAAGAAAGATTCTTTTTCACTGCCGTTTTTCTCTTTACAACAATCTGTTTTCCATTTATTTCATATACCAGATTTGTCTTTTCAAACAAGGCTGACAATTTTTCTGTGATTGTCTTCTTCCTAGATAGATCTACACTGACAACTTGATTTAAACTAGGCCGGATATCTTTCGAATAGATGAAAACGTAGCCTGTTTCTTTCTCTATATCTTTAAAATATTCCAGTAGAGTCCCTTTCTTTATATCATAGAGTTCGCTCGTTCCATTTCCATTAGCGAGAGTTACATTCGCTATAAATAGAAAAATAACAAAAAATTTCACAAACAGATATGATTTACAAAGAAAATATGCCCTATTTGCATGATTGTAATAGGAATTTTCCATATTTTTGCGTATCAATTTTTAGGTTTTTCATAAGTAATTGAAAAATTTAAATCTCACGGGTTCGGAAGAGTTGCCTCTCTTCCGAACTTCTTTTTTACAAAGGCTTCATTTCTGTGGTTTATTCATAGGCATTAAATTTTTAGGGTTATTACTCGATTTTTATACTTCCCGCTTCAATTGTACACTGGACATCGTACAGCAACGAGAAGGTTTTCATGACTTGTTCTATATCATCAAATAAGATAAGTTTTCCCATTGTACACTTTTGCGCAACTTCCGGCGTACATGTGATAGATACATTATAGTAGCGACTTAGCCGTTGGATAATATCTTTCATTGTCTCACCCCGGAACTGAAGTACGCCATCTTTCCATGAAATATAATCGTAAGCATTAACTTCGTCGATGCCGGATATCCCATCACTCAACTTAAAACGCTGATTAGGCAAAAGGACAAAATCTTCATTGGAGTTTGCTTTTACATTTACTTTTCCTTCTACCAACACCACGGATTGCAATGCATCATCAGCATAGGCAGACACATTAAACTTTGTTCCCAATACATTAACTGTCAGTTGGGGTGTCTCTACATAAAAAGGCCGGGAAGTATCTTTGGCAACTTCTATATAAATCTCTCCTTCTACTTTTATCCTGCGTTCGCCCGGACCAAAAGAGGAAGGGAAACGTAATTTACTTCCGGAATTAATCCATACTTTCGATCCGTCTGCCAATACAATGGATGAATGGCTACCATAAGGAACTATCAGTGTATTTTGTTTTCCGGGTTGAGCCGCTCCCTCTTTGATTATCTCTGTTTCCTTACCATCGGATTGAATAGTAATATTGCTATCATAAGTAATGACGGCATTATTCTCTATCTGAATCGCTTCCGCATCATCTCTTATCAGCATTACTTTCTGATACAGAGTATCTGCTTTCACATTGACAAGCAGATCATCAGCAGTTCCGGACGTCTGAAAAGAATGAATCAACCAGAAAGAAACAATACCTAATATTAGTACACAGGCGGCAGCATAACGGGTAAATAAGATAAAACGATGTCTCTTATCACGACGCTCCATGCTTGTCTCTATACGTGCCCACAATCTTTCTGATTCTTCGGGTAAGCGCTGAACCGGATTCAGCCGGGCAGATAACATGATTTTGCGGGCCTCCTGTAGGGATGCTTGATCTTCGGGATGCTCTTTTTGATAATTAACCCACCATTCTTCCGATTCCTGGGTAGGAGCCAGACACCACAATATGAAGTCTTCATTTTGTAGCCATTGTTTTGTCGATTCGGGTATTCGATCTGAATGCATACTCGTTCTTTTTACGGTTTCACTTTAAAAACACGCAAAGAACAAAAATACCCCCACGAAAATTAAAGAAAATAACCGAAAAGGAAAAAATAAATAATTTGAGGCTGAATTTTACGCATTTGTTCGATAGCCCGATACACTAATTTCTGTGCTGCTTTAGGTTGTATTCCCATCAATTTCCCGATTTCCTCATAGCTAAGTCCTTGGGTATAACGAAGATATACAGCCTCCCGTTGCCGGTCTGTAAGGCTATCCAGCATCTTTTTCAGCTGTTTTTGCATAGCGGCTCTTTCTTTTTCTTCATCTATGAGTTCAAAGCCGTTCACTTCAATAAGGAAACTATAGTTATCAGAACCTTCTTCCAGAAATTCGGTATTCATTTCTTTTTTCTTAATGGTCCGAATCCGGTTCTTCAAACAGTTCAACAGATAGAACTTCATATTCTGACTTTCCCAAAGTTTGTGCTCACGCTCATATAAATGCAAAAAAACATCGTGAATGGCATCTTCTAAAAGTTCTTTACTAATGCCAAAAGCAATGCCGTATGAAAACAAATCGTTCTCATACGTCTCATATAACCACTTATATAAGGATTGCTTATTCTTCACACTATCTTCACAAAAAGTTAGAATCCTATCTTCTAAAGAATATTGAAATGGTAATTATCACCAGCCTGTCTCATCCCATCCGGCAGCGGAGTACCATTGTATCGACTGACGATAAAAAGGATTTATCTCCTCTTCATACGACTGACGAAATATATAAGTAGAAAGTCCTGCAGAGCCATTCATCGAGAAACTACCGCCATAACTGGAGTAATTATTAGGAGTAGTCTTCCAATAAACCACAGCAGCATCATAAGCAGCTTTCCAAGCCTCATATTCGCTAGTCTCACTACCTAAAGAACGTATTAATCCATCAAAATCATAATAATACTTACTGGACCGACAATCATAACAGAGTATGCCCGATGTGGCTATCGCTTGTCTGCCCTTAATATATTTCGGAATAATCTCACTACTGCTTTTAGCCAGTTGTTCCAACATGGAAGTGTTCACTACAGAAACAGAGACTCCTGCCGTCCAGGGATCACCTAAGCCCCAATTATATGGCAATTTGCCAGTATAAAGATTTTCATCTGCATAAAATTCAAAATATGCCTTTGCTATGTCCGTAGCCGATGCATTATTGGCAAACATAGCCGGAACTACTTTCTGATATGGAGCACCCGGTGCGGGTATCTCTGTCGGAGAGCCTATTATGTAATCCGCATGTTCCTTCAATTCATAGACCACCTCAACAGATTGCATAAAGCATGCATCGAAAAGAAGAAAACTCAAATGAGGCGCATTACGCAGAACATCTTTTAACTCGGAAATATCCATGTAATTTGAACCACCATCCTGTCCCCACCAACGGGTTTTATTCTGCGATTTTGCCAACCATCCTTCTCCATGAGACCACAAAACCAACCCATAACTCTGTGCCGGATATTCAGAAAATGCCGTGTTGATAACCTCCTTCATCTTAGAGACATCTACAGAGTTTCGTCCTTCATACGTAGCGATTACCTCCTGTACGACATTCTTCTTTTTATCCTTCTTCAATCGAATTAGTTTAGGACTTGATCCGGTATCAATGTATACGAGTAGGTTATAAGAGTTATCATCTACAGACTGCATTCCCTCTGTCATTTCCGCCAAATCCTCTGTGGCAAAGCTGCGAAGAGAATTGTCACCTGCTATATAAACAAGAACTGTACGCATCTGGACTCCTCTTTCATCATCGTCATTATGACAAGCGATTACCAGCATAGCCAAACACACAAACAAGGAGAATATTTTTATCTTTTTCATTAGATTTCAAGTTTATTACGAGGCAAAGATAAAAAAATAAGAGATGCAAACCTGCATCTCTTATTATATTAACAATTA
>ENA-ORTU01001683-ORTU01001683.1-human-gut-metagenome-genome-assembly--contig:-NODE-1683-length-21766-cov-2.760674_pt1 | contig 21766 bp, 19 predicted proteins | sample MGYA00241910_ERZ509184 | MGnify/ENA primary metagenome ERZ509184 (study PRJEB26280, sample SAMEA2338847) | human gut metagenome | biome: human gut; feature: human-associated habitat; material: faeces... | reverse complement strand
TTATCATAATTTTCAGTCAGGCAGGAACACCGTAAAGGTACTGCCCTTGCCCAGCTCGCTCTCCACCCTGGCGCTGCCCCCGTGAAAATTGGCTATTTCCTTCACCATAGCCAGACCCAGGCCGCTGCCCCCATCCTCGCCTCTGGAACTGTCCGCTTGCCAGAAGCGCTTCCAAACTTTGTCCAGATCCTCTTTCGCTATGCCTATTCCATCGTCGGTTACAGATATTTCCGCCCCGTCTCTGGTCTTTTTCAGGCTCAGGCATATATGGCCGTTATCCTTGCCGTATTTATAGGCGTTTTGCAGCAGATTGTGAATGACTCTGGATATAAGGGCCGCATTGAACCTCAGCGAAACTTCGTCCTCTATCTCCGTTTTCATCTCTATTCCCCGGCTGTTCTCGGGCACGAACTCGTTGGCGCACATCTCCACAAAGGCGCTGAGATCTCCTTCCCTCATGGGATAGCGGTCGGTGCCGTGGTGCATACGGGTCAGTCCCAGCAGCTGCTGTACCAGCTGAGACATACCCTTGGCCTGCTCTTCTATCACCCCAATGGAGGTGAGGAAATCCTCTTTTGTCTCGTCCTTACGTTTGGAACGGTCACATTGGGCCAGGATGATGGTTATGGGAGTACGCAGCTCATGGGAAGCGTCAGAAACGAACTGGCTTTCCGCCGTGAATGACTGTTCCAGACGCTCAAACATTCTGTCAAATCCCCGCCCCAGGCGCCTCAGCTCCTTTGGCCCCCTCTTCAGGGCCAGCCTGCGGCTCAGATCGCCGCCGTCGGAGATATCATTTGCTATGCCTATCATTTTGTCCATTGGTCGGAAAGACAGCCAGGATATGAGCCAGCCTCCCACTACAGCCAAAAGCAGCAGGCCGGGCACTATGCTGAGGGTAAGTATCAAAACAGTGCGCATCAGTCCGGAACGGTCGTTTGCATTGATGACCCCTCTTATCCATATTCCGGTGACATCCATATCCACATAGCTGTCATACACGTAATATTCCACACCGTCTATTATCTGGCTGCGCATCACATTGGTCTCCAACGGAAGGGTAATGTTTATATTCTCCGGCATGGCCCCCAGGAGCAGTTCTCCCTGCTCGTTGTAGAAGTCACAGTATACTCCCCGGTTATACACTTCCAGATCATCCCACTCAAAGCGGCCGTGGTCGAACTCCACATCCCCCACATTGGACAGCACCACCCTAACCAGCCGCCCCGCCGGATCATCGCTTATTGTGTTGGCGTTTATCACCAGCACAAACACCAACACCATAGCAGCCATCAGCAGCACCATCAAAGTGAACCACAGCGTCATGCGCATTTTCACCGACAGCATAAGTTCACCCCTTTACTTCTCTTTCAGTACCCAGCCCGTGCCCCACACGGTGTGGATAAGTTTCTTCGAAAAGCCGGTATCCATCTTCTTTCTGAGATAGCCCACGTACACGTCCACCACATTTGTGCCGCCCTCGTAGTCGTAGTTCCAAAGGTTGTTCTCTATCATTTCCCTGGACAGCACCACTTCCTTATTGCGCATCATGTATTCCAGCAGGGAAAACTCCTTGGCAGTGAGCTCTATATTTTTTCCCGCCCTGGTCACTGTCTTGGTATTGCTGTCCAGACTCAGGTCTGCTATGGTATAGACATTAGAGCGGTTCCCCGTATATTTCCTTGCCATCACCCGTACCACAGCCATCAGTTCCTTGAAGTCAAAGGGCTTTGTCAAGTAGTAGTCTCCCCCGCTCTCAAGGCCCTCCACCTTGTCTGCCACGGCGTCTCTGGCGGTGAGAAACAGAACCGGGGTATTGTCCCCCCTGTCCCTCAGCCTTTTTACCAGCTCGAAGCCGTTCATTTTAGGCATCATAACGTCCAGGATGATGACATCATATCCGGCACACTCCAGATATTCAAGTGCCTCCACCCCGTTGTAACAGCTGTCTACACTGTAGCCCTCATCCTCCACCGCCTCGCTTATTATGCGGTTGAGATGCTTTTCGTCCTCCACCACGAGTATACGCATTCTGCCGCCTCCCTCCCATTTTTAATAATAGTAACATTAATTATTAATAAATTTATTAATACTCCCGTCGGGCTCTCTATGGCACGGCTCCAATTTTTTCTTCCGCTGCCTTGATTTTAATTCTTTTCTTAAGATATTACAATATACTTCAATCATAAACAGTAAAGGAGACAGAGAGATGAAAAAATTTTTGAAGGTATTTGTGATAATCCTGATTTTGCTGCTGGTGGTCGGAGGCGCCGTAGGCGGCTTTTTCCTGCACCGCTACAACACCATGTATATAGGCCGGGACGAGGCATTGCGTATAGCCCTCAATGACGCGGGAGTTGACGCTTCCGCTATTAGAGACAGAGATATTGATTTTGATTCTGAGCACGGAGCAGCTTGGTATGACGTGGACTTTGAGACGGCGGGTATGGAGTATGAATATTCCCTGGATGCAGTCACCGGCGAGATTCTCTACAGTTATTCCGAGGCCGAGCGCTACTGAATATTATAGCGTTCTCTTCAAGCAGTTCCTTTCTGACAGCAGCCTCCCATTTCATATTTCCCCTCTTACACCTCTGCACAAGCCCGCCGGCTTCTTTGCTGGCGGGCTTGTGGTAATAATCGCTCATAAAAAATGCTTGCAGTAAATATCTGCAAGCATTTTTCTTTTATTCTTCGTCTTTCTTTTCATCCAGACGGACAAGTACTTTGCCCACCCGGCGGCCGTCCACCATGCTCAGCACGGTGACTGTCATGTCCTCATAGCGGAAGCTGTCTCCCACCTTGGGGAAGCCTCCAAACATCTCCAGGGTCCAGCCGCCTACGGTGCTGCTTTCCGCCTGGAAATCCTCTTCGTTACGGCCTATGGTATCCAGAAAATCCGCCAAAAGCATGGTGCCCTCCAGCTCGTATGCTCCGTCAGGGCGGCGGATCATCTCCTGCTCAACAGTATCTGTCTCATCCCAGATGTCGCCCACTATCTGCTCAAGCACATCCTCCATGCTCAGCACACCCAGAGTCCCGCCGTATTCGTCGGTGACTATGGCCAGGTGCTGCTTTGCATGGCGCAGCTGGTTTAGCACCGCAGGCAGCTTCATGGTCTTATACACATAACAGGGGGGCATCAGCAGCTTTCTGATATCCACCCGGTCACCGTCGCTGAGAGCCTTAAGAAAGTGGTTCAGGTACAGCACGCCGATGATATTATCCATGCCGTCCTCATATACAGGCAGGCGGGAGTAAGGTGCTTCCTCGATAACGGAAAGGATATCCTCCCAGTCGTCATCTATGTCTATGGCGCACACATCCACCCTGGCGGTCATTACCTCCAAAGCGGATACATCCGCAAAATCAATGGCCGCCTGTAAAAGCTCGGACTGATCCTCATCCAGCACGTCCTCCACCTCGGCCGTCTCGATAATGGACTGAAGCTCCTCAACGGCCTCCTCCGGGCCGCCCTGGTTCTGCACCGGCAGCTTGAAGGTTATCAGATGGATGATCTTCACCACCAGCCAGATAAGGGGCCAGAGTATGATCATCATGAAGCGCACCGCCACGGCATGACGCACGGCCACGGTATTCGGGTTTTTCTTGGTGGTTATCTTGGGCATGGTCTCGCCAAAGATTATCACCAGCAGGGTAAGTATCAGGGTGGCAAGCCAGGCATAATCCTCCGTACCTGTGATCATTATCACCAGCACCGAGGCCAGGGAAGAAGCCCCGATATTTGCCAGGTTATTTCCTATGAGTATGGCGCTGAGAGCATCGTCAAAACGCTCAGTTATCAAAACGGCAGTGCCAGCTCTTTTGGAGCCGCTGTTCTTCATGCTCTCCAGCCTCATGGTATTGCAGGAGGAGTAGGCCATCTCCGAGGATGAGCAGAAGGCCGAAAAACAGATACACAGCACAATGCCGACTATTACCAGATACAGGCTCACTGATCCTCGCCCCCTTCCTCTTTGGCCGGGAGCAGGGCGACCTTAAGCTTCATGATGCGGTTATGCACCATTGAGGCCACCGTCACCTGTACTTCATGGTAATTGAAGCTGTCCCCCACCTTTGGGATGGAGGGGAATTGCTCATAGGCCCACTCGCCCATGAGTGTATTCACCAGCTCCTCGTTCTCTTCCGGGTCTTCAAAGCCCAGCTTTTCAAAAACATCGCTGACTGACTCGTCGGCATCCACAAGATAAACACCGTCGCCCAGGTCCACATAGCTCTCTTCCACCACATCGTCCTCATCCCAGATCTCGCCCACCAGTTCCTCCAGGATATCTTCCACGGTGACTATACCAAGGGTGCCGCCGTAGTTATCTGTGACCACCGCCATGTTCAGCTTGCGCTTTGACATGACCGGCAGAAGCTCATCGATATTGGTGCTCTGGTGGATGAAGAACACCTCGTCCATCAAAGGCTTTATATCCAGGTTCTTGCCCAGACGCAGATAAGCCTTGATAAATTTGCGTATCTGCAGCACGCCGATGATATTGTCAATACTGCCCTGATACACGGGCAGGCGGCTGTGATTTGTGCCCTTTATGACTGTAAGGATGTCTTCCAGGCTACTGCTTATATCCACCGCCACCAGATCCACCCTTGGTGTAAGCACACTCTCCACCGTCACCTCGCCGAACTGGAGGGCTGAGGATATGAGTTCTCCCTGTTCCTCATTGAGGCTGCCCTCTTCGGTCATATCCTCTATAATGTCATAGAGCTCATCCTCAGTAACGGAAACGGGGTTTTCGTCCGGTGTCAGCTTGGCTGCGGACTGGCCTATCCAGGTGAGCAGCGCCGACAAAGGAGCAAACACCTTCATCAAAAAGCGCAGTATCGGCCCGGTGGCAAGAGCGAGAGGCTCACTGTACTTTTTTGCAATGCTCTTGGGGAGCATCTCCCCGGCAAAAAAAACAACGATGGTTGTAACAATAGTGCTTATGGACACTGCGCTGAGTCCCCACAGCTTTGTCACCGCCACAGTGACGATAGAGGCCGTCGCAATATGTACGATGTTTGTACATATGAGCAGGGTGCTTATAGCCTTATCAAAATCATCCAGAATAAACAGCGCTGTTTTTGCTCTGCCGTCTCCCCTGTCCGCCGCCGCTCTGATGCGGCTCTTGGAGCAGGATGCAAAAGCCGTTTCCGATACGGCGAAAAAGGCTGCGCAGAAAAGCAGCAGCACTGCTATTATCCATGGCAATCGACTGCCATCATCCATTTTAGGATATACATCTCCTTTATATTTAAATTAGCTTTCAGTATAGCATACCATTATTTCAGCGTCAATATTCCCTGGGTTTTTGTTGCACTTACAAAGCGTTTTTGTCCATGCCCCGTCCGCTGTCCGGCAAGCATGTCACCACCGGGGCAACGTGCCATACCGGCGTATAATATCTTTCCCGCTTTTTCCTTTGGGCCTACGCCGGCGGTCTTCATCCGGTTTTTAGGGCCGCCTCCTGTACTTTTATTATGCCTGCTGTGAAAGTAATGTGTATCGGTTTCCATTTCTAAAAACTTAGATAAAGTTCTGACAATGGCGCGTTTTGCACAAAACAAGTCGTTTTTCCTTGTCAATTATTCTGAATTTTTGGTTATAAGCCTAGCTCTCTATTGACATGTTACTCATCTGCAAATATACTTGTATTACGAGCTAACAAAATCACAACATGAGTAGTAACGAATAACAGGATAAAACAGGAGATGAAAACCATGAATGTAGTAATGATCGGCACCGGCGACATTGCCTACTCCCATGGGCGGGCTGTCGTCAAATTGGGCGGCGCAGTGATAGCCGCCTTTGATGTGAACCGGGCGGGCCTGGAAAAGTACTGCGCGGAGTTCGGCAGCGAGGCTCTCAGCTATGAGCAGCTGGACGAGTGGATACCCAAGGCGGATTACGTTGTGCTCTGCACTCCTCCCACCAAGCGTCTGGACTATGTGGAGAAGGTTCTCTCCGCCCATGTGCCCCTGTACATGGAAAAGCCCATTGCCACCACTCTGGAGGATGCCAAGAAGCTCAAGGACATGGAGCAGAAGTACGACGCAAAAATCATCGTCGGCTTTGCCCACCGCTACCGCCCCGCCTTCCAGAAGCTCCACGAGCTGGTTGCTTCCGGCGCTCTGGGCGAGCCCGTCAACGTCTTCGACCACCGCGTAGGCCCCGGCTTCGGCTTCAGAGGCAGCTACTTTGCTCCCTCCTGGCGCACCGACCCCAAACTGGCCTGCGGCTTCACCATTGAGTCCATCTCCCATGAGTGGAACCTGCTCACCTCTCTGTGCGGCGAGTTTGAGACCATGAGCGCCAATGTCTGGTGCACCATTGGCAGTCTCCCCACCTACGACACCAACTTCTCTGCCACTATGAAGATAAAGAAGGGCGGCATCGCCACCATCACCGCCAGCTGGAGCAGCGATTTGGGTTCCAACCTGAAAGGCTACATCGGCACCAAGGGCACGGCCTTCCTCAGAGGAAGGGACATGTTCGAGTTTGACGAGCTCACCTACAAGACCGAGGACATGGCTCAGGCCGTCACCATCACCTACAACGACTCCTACAAGTTTGACCAGGATGGAGTCATCTTCCCCATCCACCAGCATTTCCAGGACTGCCTGAAAAACGGCACCCCTATCTGCACACCTCTGGACGAGGGCATCAAGGTTCTGAAGCTCTCCACTCTGGCACTGGAATCCTCCCGTGAGCACAAGGAGATCATTCTTGCAGAAAGGATGTAAGTCATGGATCAGAAAGAATTGATCGCGCTGAAAAACAAGGCCACGGAGCTGCGCATCCGTGTGATAGACATGATATGGAAGGCTCAGAGCGGCCATCCCGGCGGCTCCCTGTCCGTTGCGGATTTCGTCACTGCCTGCTACTTCCACTTCATGAGAGTGGACCCCAATAACCCCCGCTGGGCTGACCGGGACCGCTTCGTGCTGTCCAAGGGCCATGTATGCCCCGCCCAGTATGCGGCTCTGGCAATGAAAGGCTTCTTCCCCATGGAGGTGCTGGACACCCTTCGCAAGGAGGGCTCCATGCTCCAGGGACATCCCAGCATGAACAAGTGCCCCGGCATCGACATCTCCACCGGCTCCCTGGGCCAGGGCTTCGCCTGCGGTGTGGGCATGGCCATGGCCGGCAAGATGGACGGCAAGGACTACCGTGTCTACGTGGCCCTGGGGGACGGCGAGTGCCAGGAGGGCGAGATCTGGGAGGCTGCCCAGACCGCCCACAAGTACAAGCTGGACAACCTGGTGGTATTCGTAGACAACAACGGTCTCCAGCTGGACGGCACCACCGACGAGGTAATGCCAAACATAGACCTGGGCAAGAAGTTTGCCGCCTTTGGATTTGACACCTATGAGATAGACGGCAACGACATGGAGCAGGTAGTAGCTGCCCTGGAACTGGCCAGAGTGGTAAAGAACGGCCGCCCCAAGTGCATCTACGCTCACACGGTTAAGGGCAAAGGCGTCAGCTACATGGAGAACGTCTGCGGCTGGCACGGAGTGGCCCCCAACGACGAGGAGTACAAGCAGGCTATAGAGGAGCTGAAAGCCCTCTATATTGAGAAGGAGGCCTGAGCATGGAGACTAAAAAGATTCCAACCCGCAACGGCTTCGGCGAGGCCATCGTTGAGCTGGGCAAGGAAAACAAGGATATTCTGGTAGTTGACATAGACATCGGCAAATCCTGCAAGACCGGCGAGTTCAGAAAGCAGCTGCCGGAACAGTACATAAATGTTGGCATAGCCGAGCAGAACGGTGCCGGCGTAGCCGCCGGCCTTGCCACCTGCGGCAAGATACCTTTTGTGGTCACTTACGCTGCCTTCGGTTCCATGCGTATCTGCGAGATGATACGTCAGGAGATATGCTATCCCCGGCTGAATGTTAAGATTGCCTGCTCCCACGGCGGCGTCACCCCAGCCAACGACGGAGCCAGCCACCAGGCCATTGAAGACATGGGCATTCTCCGCACCATCCCCAACATGACAGTCATTATGCCCGCCGATTATGCCTCTGCAAAGGCCCTGGTAAAGAAGGCCGCCGCCTTTGACGGTCCGGTATACCTGCGCTTTACCAGAGATGCGGTGCCGGTAATTTACGATGAGAGCGAAGACTTTGAGATAGGCAAAGCAAAGCATCTGCGTGAAGGCAAGGATGTGTCCATTATCGCCAACGGCGACACCGTCTGCCTGGCCCTCCAGGCCGCTGAGATTCTGGCGGACAGGGGCATTCAGGCACGGGTGCTGGACATGCACACCATAAAGCCGTTGGATGTGGAAGCTGTAAACGCCTGCATAGACGATACAGGAAAGATAATCACTGTGGAGGACCACAATATCTTAAACGGTCTGGGAAGTGCCGTTGCAGAGGTCATTGCCGAGCGCGGCAAGGGCAGGCTCAAGCGCGTGGGCATTCAGGACCAGTTCGGTCAGTCCGCTCCCTATGAACGGCTGCTGGAAATGAACGGCATCACCGTTGAAAACCTCATTGCCCTGGCTCTGGGCCAGTGGTAAATTCGGAGTGTAAACTCTCCGGTCCTTTATTCGGTTCAATAAATATTGAAAAATACAACACAAAATCACTGAGGAGGAAAACTACTGTGAAAAAATTCTTGGTACTTCTTCTGGCGGTTCTGATGATCGCCTCCCTGGCAGCCTGCTCCGGCGGCTCCGACACATCCGGCGATACCGCCCAGAGCGGCGACGGCTCAGCTGAATACGATAAGATAACTCTCACCATGGCCGTCAACGGCACCGACACCCAGATTGATACCAAGGTCGGCGAAGAGTTTGCCCGGCTGGTGGAAGAAGCTACCGGCGGCAACGTAATCATCGATGTGTTCCCCAATGACCAGCTGGCCGGAGGCAACGCCACCAAGGGCATGGAGATGCTGGCCGACGGCTCCGTGGATATTGCCGCCTACGCCACCGTCACCATGGGAGCTCTGGATGAGCGGCTCACCATTGGCATCACCCCCTGGATCTTTGACGATTACACCGACGCCCGCACCGTCATCGACGAGACCGGCCTGGACTACTACGCCGGTATCCTCTCCGAGCAGAACATCACCCTTTTGGGCTCCTTCCACAATGGGTTCAGGCAGCTGACCAATAACAAGCGCCCCGTTCTGACTCCCGATGATCTGGCCGGTCTCAAGATACGCACCCCCGGCAGCGCCATCTATCAGGATACCTTCACCGCTCTGGGCGCCAGCCCCTCTACCCTCAACTGGAGCGAGTGCTTCACCGCCCTGCAGCAGGGCACCATTGACGGCCAGGAAAACGGTCTGAGCATTACCAACACCTCCGGTGTTCTGGAAGTCCAGCCCTATGTCACTATCTGGAGCTACAGCTACGAAAACGACCTGCTTATGTTCAACTCCGATGTGTGGAACAGTCTGAATGAGGCTACTCAGCAGGTGCTGAAAGAGAAGGCTGTGGAGGCCTGCAACTGGGGACGCGACATAGTGGAGGCTGAGCACGACACCTTGATTGAGGAGTTCAGGGCAGAAGGCATTCAGGTTGACGTTCTCACCGATGAGCAGCTCCAGCTCTTCAAGGATAAGGTAGCCGACGTCAAGGCCGACTTCCTTGCCAAGTTCGATGCTGAAGCCCTGGCGGCCTTCGGTATAGAGGGATAAAATCTGCTTCGACCGGGAAGAGCTGAGACTCAGCTCTTCCCGTAGATGATAGAATGGAAGGAGCTGCCATGATAAAAAAGATCATCGACAACATTGAGGAGATCGTCTGTCTGATCTCCCTGTCTGTGATGACATTGCTAACCTTTGCAAACGTCGTCACCCGCTATGTCTTTAATTTCTCCATGAACTTTGCAGAAGAGATCTCCACCTACATGTTTGTACTTCTCAGCCTCTTTGGAGCTTCCATTGCCGCCAAGCGTGGTGCGCACCTGGGCTTTACACTGCTTGCCGACCATGTGCCAAAGATCGTGGCCCGCTCCTTTGAGGTTCTCTCCGCCCTGGCCGGTATACTGTTTGCCGGCGTTATCTTCTACTACGGCATAGACATGACCGTCACCCAGTTTCAGAGGGGTCAGCTGTCCCTTGGCGCTCAAATACCCGAATGGATATACGGCTCCTTTGTTCCCCTGGGCTCGTTTTTCCTGATGCTCCGCTTCCTTGAACTGCTTGTAAAAGCCCTGAAGGGTGAGGCGGCTGCCCGCGAGGACGTATTGGCTGAGGCCATGGCGGTATCCGGTACAGAGAAGGAGGGTTAAGCAATGGTAACAACTATACTGTTTGGTCTTTTTGCGATGCTTCTGCTGCTGGGCGCCCCCATCGCCATCTGCCTTGGCATGTCCAGCGTCGCCTCCATGATAGCTCTGGGCGCCGGAAGATCCCTTGACGTAGTCCTGGGTACCGTGCCTCAGCTGGTCTCCGCCGCCATAACCAAGTCCGTTCTGATGGCTATACCCTTTTTCATTCTGGGCGGCAACATCATGGAAAAATCCGGCATATCCTCCAGGCTTATTAAGCTGGCTCAAACCTGCGTAGGTCACTTCAAAGGCGGCGTGGCCATGGTGTGTGTGCTGGTAGCCTGCTTCTTTGCAGCCATTTCCGGCTCAGGCCCTGCCACAGTGGCAGCACTGGGCCTGATTCTCATACCCGCCATGATAGAGGTCGGCTACAAGCCCTCCTTTGCTGCGGCACTGATGGCCACGGCCGGCGCCATCGGCGTTATCATCCCGCCCTCCATCACCTTCGTGGTCTATGGCTCAATCTCCGATGTCTCCATCGGCGACCTGTTTATCTCCGGTGTGTTGCCCGGCCTGCTCATGGGTGCCGCCCTTATTATAGTCACTCTGTGGCTGGGGCGCAAAACCAATCTGAAGCTGCTGCCCAGATCCAGCTGGAAAGAGCGCTGGGTCGCATTCAAGGAGGCATTCTGGGGACTGTTGATGCCGGTCATTATCCTGGGCGGCATTTATGGCGGTATCTTCACCCCAACTGAGGCAGCCGCCGTCTCCGCGGTGTATGGTCTGTTCGTCGGCTTGTTTGTCTACCGCACACTGAGTCTGAAGGACATGAAGAAGATCATAATCGACTCCGCCTCCACAACCGCAGTCGTTATGCTCATCACCGCCGCGGCTTCCCTCTTTGCCTATGTACTGACCCGCGCTCGCATCGACGTTGCTATAAGCTCCGCTCTGGAGTCTTTTGCCGGCGGCAATACGGTGGTCTTCCTAATCATCGTCAACGTCTGTCTGCTGATTGCCGGGTGCTTCCTGGACTCTACCTCCGCCCTGTACATCTTTACCCCGCTGTTCCTGCCTGTGGCTCAGGCTCTGGGCATGAATCTGGTGCACTTCGGCACCATAATGATTGTGAACCTGGCCATCGGCCTGGTGACTCCTCCAGTGGGCGTAAACCTTTATGTGGCCTGCGGTATTGCAAACATCGATTTGAAAGCAATATCCAAGGCGGTGGTCCCGCTTATACTGGCCTCCCTGGTAGTTCTCTTGCTTGTCACCTATGTACCGCAGCTCTCCCTGGCTTTGCTGGGTGGAGCCTAATAATACAATTTAATACATATATAGGCAAAAATACGGGCGTGGCTTGCAAAACCATGCCCGTATTATTGAAAAAAACAGCAGTTTAAGTCTGTCTAAGTATTGACAATCTCATGAGACAAATGATAAAATTATTGTAAAATTTGTATGACGAGGTTACAACGATGCCCCCTTTCAGTCCTGTTACCAGCAGCAAACTTTATATTCAGATTTACAATCAAATAAAGGACGCCATTTTAAACGGCAGCTTTAAGGTGGGCGATAAACTACCCAGTGAAAAGGAGTTCTGCGAGATGTTCGGTGTCAGCCGCGTTCCTGTACGGGAGGCGCTGAGCGCTCTTGAACTCAACGGTCTGGTTGAGTCTGTGCATGGAGCGGGTGTTTTTGTCAAGGAAGTCAGCGTACTTACCAATGACTGGATAGAAGAAACCGATCCTCAGGATATTATCCAGACCAGAAAGCTGATAGAACCGGAGATCGCCCGCTGTGCGGCGCTGCACATCAGCGAGGCGGAAAAACAGCGGATGCGGGAGATCATGGAGAGATTCCGTCAGGAGGCGGAGGACAACCGCTATTCTGAGATAACCGACAGGGACTTCCATATGAGCATCGCCAGGGCCAGCGGCAACCACATGTATATGGTCATGTGCGATATGGTATGGAAAGCCATGAAGCAGCGGATGTGGAGCCTAATCCTCAGCCGCACCGTCACCGCAGAGGAAAACCGCAAGCAGCACTACAAGGAACACATGGAGATAGCCCAGGCCATTCTGGACGGCAAATCCGAACTGGCCTATAACTATATGAAGGCCCATATGGAGGATCTGGATCGGCGCTACTGGTCCTGAGAGAAAAGCCATAGAAAAAGGAAGGGGAAATTCCCTTCCTTTTTCTATGGCTATTTTTGAGGCATCATCCCGCCTGCTCGGCCACATATATGGAGGCGCGGCTCTGGATAGTACTCACCGTATCCTCCAGGCTCTTGTCTCCGGCAAAGTAGGCGGCGGCCTCGGTGCTGATTATCTCGGTGAGGGTGTCGTCCTGCCTTGCCATCTTCTCCGTGGAATAGACCAGCTCCCGGAGTTTGTCCGCATCTTCCTTAGTAAAGCTCTGGGCAGGGTTTTCCTCGTCTTCCCTTATCTCCTTTTCCAGAAGCTTGTCAAAGGACGCAGTGGTAACGGGTATACCGTAGACCAGGCTGCCGCCATACTCTATGTTCTCCGGCAAGAGCAGCAGGCGCAGGAAATCCCAGGCCGCCTCCTTGTGCTCACTGGAGGCCATGATGCCGTAGCCCTTTTTGTTGTAGCCACCGGAGACGTCGGTGAAGTAGCTGCCGTTCCCTGAAGTTCCCGGGAAGCCCGCATACTCATAGTCCCTCTGGAAGAAGCTCTTGCTCATATTGGCGGAATAGCCCACACCCAGCACCGGCTCCATAAGCACCGGCATCACCGGCTCGGTGGTATAGGGGCAGTCCTTCACGAATTGTAGCAGCCGGGCAAAGCTCCCCTCATCAAAGCCGCACTTCCCGCTCTCCCAATCTACATACTCCCCGCTGGAGATGCGGCAGAGCATATTCAGCATATAGTTCTGATCCCTGTGCCAGAAGTACACCGGCGTCCCTGCCGGGCGTTCCGCTACCATCTCTTCCACATAGTCCATGGTCCATTCCTCCCGGCCGGGGAACAGCTCAGCTCTGACCGAGAGGCCGAGAATATCGACGCGGGTTATCAGCTCGTATAGCCCGCCCTTTCTTATCATGCTCTCCAGCACCGGTGCTATAAAGTCCTCCCGGCTTATGCTCTCGTCGGCATCTATGTAAGGCAGCAGATCCACAAACAATCCTGCGTCTATACTGTTTTGGGGCAGCGAGGGGGTATATACTATGTCCGGGCTGTCCTGGAGCACCAGCTCCAGTATCTCCTGCTGGCTAAGCTCATGGCCGGAACCTATAAACTCATATTCGATCTTATAGTCCTCGTTGGTGCTGTTGAAGCGCAGAGCGGCGTTGAGGATATCCAGATCCGAGACGCCCCGCAAACTTATGACCTCCCTGTCCTTCACCAGCCCGGGGCTCACCTTCTGTATGTTCTTGGCAAACATCCCCGCCATATAATAGTCACCGGCGGCGCTCTGGACTACATCGCCTCCGCCCTGGGCAAAGTCCACTCCGGTGGCCACATCCAGCCATTTGAAAAGTTCCGACGTCTCACCAGTGTTTACATCCAGACTCACCAGGCCGCTGTCCTGGGAGAGGAAGGCTTCCTCTTTCTCACTGACATAGTAGCCATAGCAGTTGGCATCGGTTCTTACCAGAGGCCCCAGGGCACCGCTCTCCATGTCAAAGGAGCGCAGGCCTATATCCCCGTTCTCCTCTCCGTAGGCATAGAGTTCTTCGCCGCAGCGCAGCACCAAATTGAAATTGAAGCCCTCCAGGGGAATGGTATCCAGAAGCCGGGCCTGGCTGTCGATCATATAGGCGTTTTCAAAATCGCAGAGCGCCGCCATGTCCGCACCCAGAGGCGTCAAATTGCTGAACACCGGTGTAGGCGACTCGCTGCCCGGTATGGCCTCAAAGCCCACCTGGGCCCGGCTCAGCTCCTCACCGGTGGCACAGTCATAGCGCAGGATATGGTATCCATCTTCTTCCCCGGTCTCCATGAAATACTGCCTCACCAGCATCCACAGCACCCCGTCATAGGCGTCAAATCCGCTTATGCCGTAGTTGGAAAAGCCGTTGCTGTTTCTGCCGCCGAAGTCAGCCCCGTTAAAGGGCAGGAAGCTCCAGCTGTCAGTGTTCAGGTCCAGGGCACAGAGCTTGTAATCCTCCCCGCCGCCGCACGCTGCCAACAGCTTGTCCCCCTCCAGGGTCATGAGACGCACGGAAGAGCAGCCCTCCGGCAGCTCTATCACCTGGGAGATATACCCCGGCACCATTTCCGCCGGAGCTTCCTCCGCCGCCCCTCCGGGCTTTTCCGGCGCGGCAGGCTTATCCGCATCTTCTTTGCCGCAGGCGCAAAGGCTCAGCAATAGCACCAGAGCCAGCAGCAATGTTATGCTTTTTTTACACATTCAGTCCACCTCCGAAATTGTTTTTTGTCGATTACGCTTATATGTATAATAACGTGTATTGCAGGAGCTTTGTTTCAGTTTTACTTAAGAATTAAGAATTATTAAGATTTCCTGTCTGCCGCCAGTCCTGCGCCGTATTTACATATTCATATTTGTCTGGTATATTGTAGAAAAAACGAAAGGGTGAACACGCCTATGGGAATCAGACGAGTGGAACTGAAGGAGAGGGCCAGGAACCTTATATCCCGGTCCAGGCCCAGCGTTTTGCTGGTGGGACTGGCGTATATCGCCATATGCTTTGTGCTGTATATGCTCTCCTCCAGGCTTCTGGGTCTGAACTACACGGATACTTTAAGCGAGCTGTACACCGAGTACCTGGAAAGCGGGAATCTGGAGTATGCCCTCCAGGTGGCCATGAAAATGGCTCCCCCCTTCTATGCTGTGGTGCTCAGCTGGCTGACGGACTTTCTGAGCTATGTGGTAGGCGCGGGTTTTACGCTCTTCCTGCTGAACACTATCCGCCGCGCCGGGGCCAGCTTCGGCAACCTGCTGGACGCCTTCCCGCTCTTCTTCAAGCTGTTCCTGCTGAACCTGCTGACGGGTATTTTCATTTTCCTCTGGTCCCTGCTCCTTGTCGTTCCGGGTATCATCGCTGCCTACCGCTACAGGCAGGCCCTGTATATAATGCTGGACGACCCCGATAAGTCGGTGCTCCAGTGCATCCGGGAATCCAAGGCGATGATGGCGGGGCACAAGGGCGAGCTCTTCGTCATGGACCTGAGCTTTATCGGCTGGAACATACTTTCCAGCATCCCCTATGTGGGCTATCTGGTGCAGATATGGGCCATGCCTTATATCAATCTCAGCTATGCCCTGTATTATGAGGCCCTCTCCGGCAGAGATATCTACGCCGCCGACAGAGGGGTTGAGTTCCCCCCTCCCCCCATTGACTACTAAGCGCCAGGATATATGAAAAGCTCCTGCGGCTGGGCCGCAGGAGCTTTTTAGGTATTTGGTAATTCTGTTTTTTTATATCGGGCAGGAAGCTCACTTGCCTACGCTCTCGAACTCCTCCACGATCTCCTTTTCGGGGGCGGCGGTAACAAGGCTCACTACCACGATGACCACGCAGGAGATGATGAAGGCGGGGAGCAGCTCATAGATGGCGAAGAAGCCGCCCAGTTTTGCCACGCCAAACTTCCACACGAAGATCATCACGCCGCCGGTGACCATGCCTGCCAGAGCGCCCCACTTGTTGCAGCGCTTCCAGAACAGGGCGAAGAGCATCACGGGACCGAAGGTGGCGCCGAAGCCCGCCCAGGCAAAGGAGACCACCCGGAAGATGGAGCTGTTGGGATCGCTGGCAAAGACGATGCCCAAAACAGCCACGGCCAGAACGGTGATGCGGGCGATGAGCATGGTCTTTTTGTCGCTGAGCTTTATACCCAGAACATTGGTGAGTATGTTGTGGGTCACACCGGAGGCGGCAGCCAGGAGCTGGGCGTCGGCGGTGGACATGGTGGCGGCCAGGATACCGGCGATGATGACGCCGGCGATGATGGCGGGAAGCACTCCCACCTGGGCCAGGGCGCTGGAGGCGTTGACTATCATATTCTCGGCCTCGGCCTGGGAGGCAGGCATTGCTATTGCGCCGGCCTTGGCCATGCTGTAGCCCACAACGCCGATGATAACGGCGACGCCCAGAGAGATTACCACCCAGATGGAGCCCACCCGGCGGGAGAGCTTCAGCTTGGTCTCATCGCCGATGGCCATGAAGTGGAGCAGGATGTGGGGCATACCGAAGTATCCCAGGCCCCAGGCCAAGGTGGATGCTATCATGAAGGGAGTATAGCTGCCGGCCTGAGCGGACTGGATATTGGTGGAGGCGGTGAGGCTCAGGTAGCCGGGGATTTCCTTTGCATTGGCTATGACGGCGTCCACGCCGCCGGCGGTGTTGATGCCGAATATCAGCACCACAATGAGGGCAAAGGTCATCACTATGCTCTGGATAAGGCTGGTGACGGAGGCTGCCATAAATCCGCCGGTGGCGCAGTAGGCTACGATGACGGCGGCAGAGACTATCATGGAGGTCATGTAGTCAAAGCCGAAGAGGCTGTTGAAGAGCTTGCCGCAGGCGGCAAAGCCGGAGGCGGTGTAGGGAACAAAGAAGATAATGACTATGAGAGCGCCCAGGGTCTCAATGAGCTTGGTGTTATCCCTGAAACGGATGGATATGAAGTCAGGAATTGTGATTGCATGTATCTTTTCAGAGTAGAGACGCAGCCGCTTTGCCACAATAAGCCAGTTGAGGTAGGTGCCCAGGGCCAGGCCTATTGCCGTCCAGCTGGCTTCTGCCAGGCCGCAGAAAAGGGCCAGGCCGGGAACGCCCATGAGCAGATAGGCGCTCATGTCGGAGGCTTCGGTGCTCATGGCAGTGACTATGGGGCCCAGCTTGCGTCCGCCCAGATAGAAGTCCTCGGAATTGTTGTTCTTGGAATACACTATGCCTATGGCCAGCATACCCACAAGATACACTACAACAGAAATCAAAATACCTACGGTTGACATGGTTGACATTGCTTTCTCCTCGCTTTTCTTAACATGGTACGAATTATAATGGATTAAATTTTAATTTCAAGCGGGAGACAAGCATAAAAAACTTGAATATTCATTTTTTTGGACTATAATATAAATACCCCTAATTCTTTTCATAATAGCATGAATTTAATTCATGTAAAGGATGTGAGCATATAAATATTGCAAAATATCAGACGCTGGTGGCAGTAGTGGAAACTGGGAGCCTGACAAGAGCGGCTCAGACTCTGGGCTGCACCCAGTCCGCCGTGAGCCACAGTATAGACAGTCTTGAGCAGGAGCTGGGCTTTGCACTTTTAAAGCGCAGCCGGGCCGGAGTGCGTCTCACCGGAGAGGGAGAGCGAATGATAGCCGCCGTAAGGAACCTCCTCAACAGCGCCGAGCAGCTGAACCAGACTGCTGCCTCCATCCGTGGGCTGGACAGCGGCACCGTGCGCATAGGCAGTTTCACCTCTGTTGCCGTCCACTGGCTGCCTCCTGTGCTGAAGGAGTTTCAACACGATTACCCGAAGGTGGATATAAAGCTCCTCAACGGGGACTATCACGATGTGGAACAGTGGCTGCTGGAGGGCAGCATTGACATAGGCTTCGTGAACGTGCCCTGCGCCGTGGACTGTGAGTGCATACCGCTGATGGATGACCGGCTGCTGGCCATACTCCCTCGCCACAGCCGCTTTGAGAGCTACCCAAAATTCCCACTGGTGGAGTGTGAGACAGAGCCTTTCATCAGCCTGCTGGAGAGCTCCGACCACGACGCCCGCCGGGCCCTGGAAGCTGCCGGTGTGAAGCCCAACGTGCGCTTTTACACCAAGGACGACTACGCCATTATCGCCATGGTGGAGCAGGGGCTGGGCATCAGCATCATGCCGGAGCTTCTTCTGAAGGGGCGGCATGACGATATACAGATACTCCCCCTGGTACCGGAGTCCAAGCGTACCATAGGTATAGCCATAGCCGCCGGGGACAGGGCCGGCCCGGCCACACGGCGCTTTGCGGACTATGTGGTGCGATACGTAAAACCCCACAGTTGAGACGGCCTCGCCGGGCAGAATTTTATTCCCATATATTGGGCCTATCAGTTTAAGGAAAAATCGAAATTTCTTGTCGCTGCAATGGAAATATATCTGGCATAAAAAAGAGATCCCCTTCTCAAATTGAATAGGATCTCTTTAAATTCCGATTGCCGGTTGTTAATTCGTCGCTGCTTCTGCATCTTCAGCATCGGAAATTCCACTTGCAGCCAACAAGTATTCCGGAATGGCGCTGACGGCCAACCGATCTATTTCTGATAAGCTGTTATACCAATCAAGCCATTCTAATGTTTCCTCAGAAAGGCTGTCTCTGTCTATCCATCGATCTCCAAAACAGACCTGGCTTCCGTCTCCTGCTCTGTGTTCAAAAACAATCCACTTTCCATTTATCAGCAGTTCGATGGTATCGTCAGTACCATATTGGTATCCAAAGCCGGTCCCAAAATTAGACTGATTATCTGCTGTCGGCGTTTCAGAACCGTCAACGCTTGAGCTTATTTCCCCGTCCATCATCCCACAGCGGCCATCAATGTCGCTTTCTTTTCCGGTATCATAGTAGAGCTTTCCGTCCACCATTACCATGGGGATTTTGTCCCATTCAGGGTTTTTCTCTGCAGGAGTTCTTAAGGTGATAGCATATACCGTATTGATCTCCAACGGGTCGCTTTCTGCAATTTCGCCATTGTAGTACACAACGACTTCATCCCCTACAGACAAATCCATATAGCTGTCCGTGTTCTCCACATCCAAAGAAACGCTGCACTCTGCGCCGTAAGGATAAGCCTCTGTTTCTATGTAAATTAGAATTGAATTATCACGGACTTCTTCCACAATCCCAACAATACTTGGCTCATTCTCTATTATATAGTTCATGCTTCTGTTGTTGCAGCCAGCTAAAGCCAGTATACATGTCAATGCCAAAGTACACACAATATACTTTCTCATATACAGATACCTCTCCTGTCAGATTATATTCCTATGTATTCTATCTGTATTGACGCAAATTTTTTTCTGATGTTTCTTTTGTTCCATTCTAAAATATAAAAAGCTTTTCTGCAAGGCACTATAAACAATCCGGCCAAGCGTTTACAGATCGAGAGCTGTTTAGTGAAACGGATGGATTTTCTCCGGTCAACACTTAGCTTGAACAGGGACTATTGGGCCTGCCCTTGACATAGGAATTAGCCCGTGCTAATATCATCCCGGTATAAATAATAGTAGAATAGGATTTGAAAGAGTGCTGTACCCGGAGGACAGAGAAATATGACATTGGACAAACTGAGCGTAGGCAGCAGCGCCGTGATAAGTGCCGTGGGTGGAGAGGGCCCTCTCCGCTGCCGCCTGCTGGACATGGGGCTCATCCCCCGCACCAGAGTCACGCTCCAGAAGGTGGCCCCTATGGGCGACCCTATAGAGATAAGAGTCAGGGGCTATGAGCTGACCCTGCGCATTGAGGATGCAAAGAAAATCGAGATAGTGCCGGAGGTGAATGGTCGATGATATTCGCTCTGGTTGGAAATCAGAACTGCGGAAAGACCACGCTTTTCAACGCCCTCACCGGCGCCAACCAGCATGTGGGCAACTTCCCCGGCGTCACCGTGGACCAGAAGATGGGGGATGTGCGGGGGGAGAAAAACTGCACCGTGGTGGATCTGCCCGGCATTTACTCTCTGCGTCCCTACACCCAGGAGGAGATAGTCTCCCGGAACTTCATTTTAAATAACCGGCCCGACGGCATAATAAACATTATCGATGCTACCAACATCGAGCGAAACCTCTACCTCACCCTTCAGCTGCTGGAACTGCGCATCCCCACGGTGCTGGCTCTTAATATGATGGACGAGGTAAGGGCCAACGGCGGCACCGTGGACATAAGCGGCCTGAGCCGGGCTTTGGGTATCCCTGTGGTGCCCATAGTTGCAGCCAAAGGCGAAGGTGTCTCTGAGCTTATAGATCAGGCGGTCACCGTGGCCCGTAACAAAACCCTGCCTGGTGTTTACGACTTCTGCGAAGACGGTTCTCCTGTTCACCGCTGCATCCACGCCGTGGTCCATCTTATTCAGGACCATGCAGACAAGCTTGGCATATCCTCCCGCTTCTGCACTGCAAAGCTCATTGAGGGCGACCCGGACATGGCGGACATGCTGGGTCTTGACCAGAACGAGAAGGAACTGCTGGAGCACTGTATAGTTCAGATGGAGACGGAAACCGGCCTTGACCGCAACGCTGCCCTGGCGGATATGCGCTACAGCTTTATTGAAAGCGCCGTGGCAAAGACGGTGGTGAAGTGCCACGAGAGCATTGAGCACCGTCGCTCCGTTCAGATAGACAAGATCCTCACCGGCAAGTACACCGCCATCCCCGTTTTCCTTGGGATAATGCTCCTTATCTTCTATCTCACCTTCAATGTGATAGGCTCCGCCCTCTCTGATTGGCTCAGCCTGGGCATTGACGCCGTGACGGATCTGGTGGACCGGGGGCTCACTGCCTACGGCATAAACCCGGTGGTGAAGGGTCTGGTGGTAGACGGAGTGCTCTCCGGTGTGGGCAGCGTTCTCAGCTTCCTGCCCCTTATCGTCACTCTGTTTTTCTTCCTGTCCATTCTGGAGGACACCGGCTATATGGCCCGGGTTGCCTTCGTCATGGATAAGCTTCTGCGTAAGATAGGCCTTTCCGGCCGTAGTTTTGTGCCAATGCTCATTGGCTTCGGCTGCACCGTGCCCGCTATCATGGCCACCCGCACCGTCTCCTCCGACCGGGACAGGAAGATGACCATTCTTCTGACTCCCTATATGAGCTGCTCGGCCAAGATACCCATTTACGTGGTGTTCTCCGCCGCCTTCTTCAAAAACAGCGGTCTGGCAATGATACTGCTCTATGTCACCGGCATTGCCATCGGCATAGTGGTGGCCCTGGTGCTGAAGGGCACCGCCTTCAAGGGCGAGCCTGTGCCCTTCGTCATGGAGCTGCCCAACTACCGCATGCCCTCGGCCAAGAGCGTGGGGCTGCTGCTGTGGGAAAAGGCCAGGGATTTTCTCCAGCGGGCCTTCTCCATAATCTTCCTGGCCACCGTACTTATCTGGGTGCTCCAGAGCTTTGACTCCCGGCTGAATGTGGTCACCGACAGCGCAAACAGCCTGCTTGCCATGATAGGACAGTTTATCGCCCCCGTATTCAAGCCCCTGGGCTTCGGGGACTGGCGCATGGTCACCGCCCTTATCTCCGGCTTCAGTGCCAAGGAGGCGGTGGTGTCCACCCTGTCGGTACTGCTGGGCACCAGCATGGCAGATCTTGGCGGAGCCCTCACCACCGTGTTTACTCCTCTGGCCGCGGTTAGCTTTCTGGTTTTCACACTGCTGTACACTCCCTGCGTGGCCTCCATCGCCACTATCCGCCGGGAGCTGGACTCCGGCCTGAAGGCTTTCGGAGTGGTAGTGCTCCAGTGCTCGGTGGCCTGGCTTGCGGCCTTTATAGTTTATAACGTAGGTGCATTGATAATATGAATTTATTGGATATACTTA
>ENA-ORTU01001662-ORTU01001662.1-human-gut-metagenome-genome-assembly--contig:-NODE-1662-length-22009-cov-2.993760_pt1 | contig 22009 bp, 18 predicted proteins | sample MGYA00241910_ERZ509184 | MGnify/ENA primary metagenome ERZ509184 (study PRJEB26280, sample SAMEA2338847) | human gut metagenome | biome: human gut; feature: human-associated habitat; material: faeces... | reverse complement strand
GGAAATTCTCGCCGGGGACGCCCCGCGCAAGCCGGAGCAGCGCCGCGCCAGCGCCTATCAGCAGCATGACGCCGCGCTGAGCCCGCTGGCGCAGGAGGCCGTGGCCCGCATGCTGGCAGAGGAGGACGATTGAGATGGCATACAGCGAACAGGTGCTCCATCGCGCCCGCGCGCGGCTGGAGCAGGCCAAGGCGGAGCGCGAGCAGGAGAACGCCGCCCACAGAGCGGACGCCTATGCCCGCTATCCCCGTCTGGCCGAGATCGATAACGAGCTGCGCCGCACCATGGCCGAGCTGATGGCCGCGGCCCTGCAGCGCGGCGAGGACCCGTCGCAGGCCGTCGCCGCCGTCCGGGAAAAGAATCTCGCGCTCCAGCGGGAGCGCAGCTGGATCCTTGAGGCCGGAGACTTTGAGGACGGCTATCTGGACGACACGCCCGTGTGCGCCAAGTGCGGCGGGCGCGGCTATGTCGGCGCGCAGATGTGCTCGTGCCTGCGCGAGCTGTGCCGGCAGGAGCAGAAAAAGGAGCTGACGAGCCTGCTCGGCAGCGGCCGGGAAACGTTTGAAAATTTCCGTCTCGACCTTTATCCCGCCGAGTATTCCGAGAGCGTACGCACCAGTCCCCGCGCCCTCATGCAGCGGAATTTCAACCACTGCCGGAAGTATGCGCAGAATTTCACGATGCAGTCCGGGAACATGCTGTTCTCCGGCGCAACGGGCCTCGGCAAGACGTTCCTGTCCGCCTGCATCGCACGCACGGTGGCCGACCGCGGCTACAGCGTCGTATACGACACGGCCATTCACCTGTTTTCCGATTTTGAAGCGGAAAAATTTGGCATGTCGCAGGAGGAAAACCGCGGGCTTTCCCAGCGCTACCTGCAGTGCGACCTGCTCATCATCGACGACCTCGGCACGGAAATGACGACGCAGTTCGTCTGCTCCGCCCTGTACCATGTGGTAAACACCCGCCTGATGGAATCGCGCCCGACGATGATCTCCACGAATCTGACGCCGGAGCAGCTGTCCGTGCGCTATTCCCCGCAGATCGCCTCGCGCCTGCTCGGCACCTATCGCCTGATCCAGTTCGTCGGGCAGGATATCCGGCGGATGTGAAGATCAAAGCATCATCGCTCATCATTTCGATTCTATAGGAAGCCGGGCAGATGCGTGAAAAAATTTGAGAGGAGGTTATGCTATGTCTTTGCCGCCCAAAACAACGGATGAGCTCATGGATTATCTGAACACGAGCAAAAACATTGCGATTTCCGGCAGTGAACAAAAGCGGCATCTTCGGAACATGGGATACTACCATGGCTATAAAGGTTATCGCTATATTCGAAATTCTGCAAATCGGATTCCATATACTAAGTTCGACGAATTGACAGCAATTTATGAATTTGATTCGCACCTGAAGGCACTTTTCTATCCGCCGGCAATGCGAATTGAAACCGCTTTGAAAAATTATGTTCTGGAGAGCATCATTGCCATCGGAAAATCCGATAATTTTATTGATATATACGCAGATCTGCTTGACAACTATAAGCAGTATCAGTTTAGTCCCTCAGGATCGCACAATGCAAAAGCCGATCAATACAAAGCAGAATTAAAGCGTCGGCTTGACTTACGTAACCGAATATACCGTGTTCAGACAGATTCCTTCTGCAGCGGGAATCCAATTGCAGAACACTATCTGAACAAGGACATCAATCTCCCGATCTGGGCAATCTTTGAATTGCTGAGTCTTGGTGAATTTGGCCGATTTGTTTCCTGCCTGAATCTACATTGCAGGCAAGATATTTCCAGGCGTCTTGGCATACGACAGTCAGATGATACCGGCGCTACTCTGCCGCAACGTTTGATCTATACGTTGAAAGATCTTCGTAATGCCATTGCGCATGATGACGTTATTTTCGATGTACGTTTTCGGACAGGGAAGATCGACCAGCAGGTAGGCAACGCAGTGTCAAATCACTTTTCTATCCCTCCGCTCCGTTTTGATACGATCACGGACTACTTAGTTCTTCTTGTCTATCTGCTTTCCTTGCTGCACTTTCCTGTTGCAACCGGTACCCACTTGATCTCCAGCTTTTCCGACGAGGCAGAACAACTTCATAGCGCTGTTCCGACTTCGGTGTATCACCAGATTCTTTATACAGATCAGGCCGCAAAACTGCATGCGCTGAAGCAGTATTTAGAGCAATCGTAAAAATAATGACCAAAATTACAGAAAATTCTTGCTTTTTTGCGTCTCATATCGTATACTATAGAAGCGAATTGCGGTATGTCTCTGCGGAGCATACTCGGGGGGATCGGATGCGTCTGGTCCCTCTTTTTATTTGAAATTTCTATCCGCACAGGATAAAAACGGTCCGGCCGTGTCTGCAGAGTCCTGCAGCGCGGCCGGTCGCATTTTTTAACAAGGGAATTCCGCCGGGATTTTCTAAGCCGTTTCTTCGATTTCCGCGCCATATTAACAGCGAGAAAAACGCGGGAGGACGAAAAAATGAATCGAATTTTCAAGCAATTGGCAGCCGTCCTGCTGGCGCTCGTGCTTCTGGCGGGCACGGCGCTGGCTGCGCTGCCGGATAGGCTCATCCCCGGCGGGCAGGCCATCGGCCTGCAGCTGCAGACGGACGGCGTTTCCATCGTGGAGCTGGCGCAGGACAACCCCTGCGCGCGGGAGGCAGGGCTGCGGCGCGGCGACGTCATCCGCGCCATTGACGGCGAGCGGGTCAGCACGGTCCGGCAGGTCACGGCAGCCGTCTCCGCCTCGGACGGGCAGGCGCTGACCATCCGCTATGAGCGCGGCGGCAAGGCAGCCGAAACGGCCGTGCAGCCCCAGAGAACCGTGGACGGCTGGCGGCTCGGCGTGTTTGTCCGTGACAGCATCACCGGCATCGGCACCGTCACCTATTATGACCCGGAGAACGGCACGTTCGGCGCGCTCGGCCACGGTGTCTGCGACAGCAGCGCCCTGCTCCCGCTGCGCAGCGGCCTTGCCCTGCCCGCCGCCGTCACATCGGTCACACGCGGCGAGGTCGGAACGCCCGGCGCGCTGCACGGGGCTGTGACGGGGCGCAGCCCGAGCGGGACGATCCGCAGCAACACGGAGCGCGGCATTTTCGGCACCATGGCGCCGCCGCAGGACGCTTCCCTGCTGCCCACGGCCGCCGCCGCGCAGGTCCACACCGGCAGCGCGACGATCCTCTCCAGCGTTTCCGGCACGGAGACGCGCGAATATGCCGTGCAGATCGTCTCCGTCGAGCCGAATGAGCCACAGGGGCGCAATCTCCGGCTGGCCGTCACGGACGACGCCCTGCTGGCGCAGACCGGCGGCATCGTGCAGGGCATGAGCGGCAGCCCCATCCTGCAGGACGGGCGGCTCGTCGGCGCGGTCACGCATGTTCTGGTCAACGAACCGGCGGCGGGCTACGGCATCCTGATTGAAAATATGCTGGCCGCAGCGGGATAAAGTTCGAAAAAGTGGGCGATCAGCGCCCACTTTTCGTTCAGTCCAGAATCACATCGTCAAATTTCCAGCCCAATGCGTCCCGCTTCTACTGGACTTTCATAGGTCAGTCTGTTCAGAAACGCACTGAGCAGTTTGTGAAGCTCCATGGGATATTTGCAGCCCGTCAGGTCTAATTTTGCCGGTTCCATGCGTTGCCTCTTTCTATGATCTCCGGAAATGCAGGAGTCATTCTACCCCACTGTACCTGTTTCCGCCCCGCTTTACAAGGCGGCTTCCCAAAACGGAAGCCGGTATCGGCCGTACACGTTCGAAGACCGATCATTTCCCAAAATCCATTTGACAACTGGCATAAAGGACGTTATAATAAAAACACAGGCAGATGCCTGCTGGTAACAGACATCCCCCTGCTGTGGGACCTGAACGGTTGCCACGACACATACAACTATTGCGAGTCAAATGACCCCATGAGCCGTCTGTTGGTGGCAGACGGCTCACTTCTTTCTGTTATGGAACTTGTCCCACGCCTGATAAAGCATCCAGGCAATGGAAACGATCCAGAACACATCCTGAAGTGTAATCGTAATATGTATCACCTCCCCGAGAAAAATTTCCCGCGAGGCTATACACACGCCTCCACTCCGCACTCGCGGGATGGCAGGCAACCGTCTTCGACCGCTTACCGTCTATAGCGGACGGCAGGCTCCACAGATTTATTATATCGAACCACTGTGCAAATGTCAATTCATAATTCAGTCTGTTCAGAAATCTCACCCGCCGCACGGCGGTTTTTTCTTTTTCTGCAGAAAACAGCATGGACGCAGCTGTCGGATTTCGATACAATGTGTGAAAAAAATCGGGTTAACTCCCTATTCCCAACGAAACCATCCCGCAGATTTTCCGTCTGCATAAACAGAACGCTTCTGCAGCCACAGAGGCGCGGCAGGAGGCACGAGACCTATGGGCGACGACGAGATTTTGCAGCTGTTCTTCCACCGGGTAGAATACGCCATCAGCGCGGTGGAGGAAAAATACGGCAGGCTCTGCCGCTCCGTTGCGCGCGGCATCCTGAAGGATGAGCGCGACGTGGAGGAGTGCGTAAACGACACCTGCATGCGCGCATGGAACGCCATCCCGCCGGAAAAGCCGCGCTCGCTCGAGGCCTATCTTGTGCGCATCACGCGCAACCTGGCGCTCGACCGCTATGCCTATCATCACTCGCAGAAGCGTGAGACCGCACTGACGGAGGCCTATGAGGAGCTGGAGGCCTGCCTGCCGCTGGCAAAGGACGGCCCGGAGGAGGCCGCCATGGTGCAGGAGCTGCAGCGCACACTCAATGATTTTCTGCGCGCACAGCCCGAGGATGCCCGGCGGTTTTTCCTGCGGCGCTACTGGTACGGCGAGAGCATCGCCGAAATCGCCGAGGCCTGCGGCGCAAGCTCCGGGCGCATCCGCAGCTCGCTGTTCCGCACCCGCGCGCGGCTCCGCAGGAGGCTGGAAGAGGAAGGAGTATTTCTATGAAGCAGGATGATCGGTTTTTCCGCCTGATGCACGCCGTGGACGACGATCTGCTCGAGGAGGCCATGCAGCCGGTGCGCCGCCGCAGGCACGTCTGGATCCCGCTTGCAGCCGCGGCCTGCCTGTGCATCGCCGCCGCGCTGGCTGCCGTGCCGCTGCTGCGCGCTCCGGCCCGGCAGGATGTGCAGCCGGACGGCACGCAGAAGCAGTCCGGCACGAGCGCAACGGAGGCAGCTGTACCCTCCTCCGGCACAACCGATGCAAAGGCGATCATGGACCTCGGCTATACGCTGGCCGTCCCGGCGGATTCGCAGGACGTGGTCTATTCTCTGGTCCCGACGGATTCCGACATTCCCATGGCGCAGGTATGCTATGTGAGCAACGGGATCAGCTATACGGCGCGCTCCCTGAAGACGGACTCCGCCGCCGATCTGACCGGTTCATCGGAAAACTGGACGCAGGAGCTGTCCTGGAGCGACGCCGGTCTTGCCATGGACCTGCGCACGGACGGCGAGGAGAGCTGGGTCGGCTGGTATGCCAGAAGCACGGGAACACAGTGGGCGCTCGGTGCCGAGGATTCGGCGCAGAGCGTGCTGCATAGCGCCTGCGGCATTCTGAAAACACTGGGCTACGATGTCGCCGTCGCCCCGGAGGATGCGGAGAACGTGACCTACAGCGTTCTGGAGATCGACGGGCAGACCGTGGCGGAGACGGCGTTCACGCTGGACGGCATTCCCTACCGCTGGCACGTCGGCACGGGTGACTCGGAGAATCCGGAACGTCTGGTAGACCTCTCCGGCTCAGAGCGCGTCTATCCGCACACGGAGGAGACGACCATCCGCTGGTGCCGGGCAGAGCTTTCGGACGATCCCGGCAATGCGGGCTGCAAGCTCATCTGGATCGATATCGCGCCGGGACTTGCCTACAGCCTTGAGACGGACGGCACGGTACCGCCCGAAGCGCTGCAGGAGCTGGCAGAGTCGCTGTTTGTCCCCGCGCAGGGAGAAGAAGGTTAAATAACGGGGTATTAACGAACCATTTGGGGCTTGCTGCAGTATTCGCAGCAAGCCCGTTTTTTATCCGACGATCGTCCCAGGCGCGTCCGAGAACGCAGAGCAGACCTCCAGCACGACGTGCTCCCGGCGCGCCAGCTCCACGCAGCGGTCATGCAGCACGCGTGCTCCGCCGCGGGCCAGCAGAAGCATATCATCATAGGAGATGCGGCCGTATTTCACGGCGTCTGGATGCAGACGCGGGTCGCGGTCATAGACGCCGTCGACATCCGTATAAATGCGGCAGAGATCGGCGTGCAGGAAGGCCGCCAGCGCGACCGCCGTCGTATCGGAACCGCCGCGGCCGAGCGTCGTAATATCCCCGGCGGCGTCCACGCCCTGAAAGCCCGCTGCCAGCACGACGCGCCCGGCCCGCAGCTCCCGCTCGATGCGGTCGCCGCGCAGGCCCAGCACCCGGGCGCTGCCGTGGCTGCCGTCCGTCTGCAGGCCCATCTGCCAGCCGCACAGGCTCACGGCCGGGACGCCGAGACGCGCCAGCGCCAGTGCGCACAGGCTGACGGAGACCTGCTCGCCCGTGGACAGCAGGCTGTCTGCCTCCCGCCCGGCGCAGTCCGGGTCGATCTCCCGCCCGCGTGCAAGCAGGGCATCCGTTGCGCCTGCCTGCGCCGAGAGCACGGCGACGACCTCGTCCCCGGCGCGGTGGGCCGCGGCGATGCGCCGCGCCGCGCGGTACAGCCGCCGTGTGTCGCCGACGGACGTGCCGCCGAACTTATAAATGACACGAGCCAAGAAAATTCCTCCTTTCCCGCTGCATTCTATGCCGCCGCGACACGCGCTGCCACGAAATGAGTTTACTTCCGACCTGTTTTGTGGTAAACTTATCAAAGTGTTTTTTGTGAGGTGAGAGCCAGTGCGCTCCGGCTTTGCGCGCCTGCATCCGCTGGTGGACCTGACGTTCTTCGTGCTGGTGCTTGCGTTTGCCATGTTTTTATCCCATCCGGCCGTGCAGCTTGCGGGGCTGGTGTGTGCGGCGCTGTTCGCTCTGCGCTGCACCGGTCGGGGCTTCGGCCGCCGGATGGCCATGCTGCTGCCGCTGATGCTGCTGGCAGCCGTCGTCAATCCGCTCGTATCCCATCAGGGCGTGACCGTCCTGTTCCGTTTCCCTTCCGGAAACGCCTGCACGCTGGAGTCCGTGCTCTACGGCATCTCCGCCGCCGTGCGGCTCGGCACGGCCGTGCTCTGGTTCATGGGGTGGAACGCCGTGATGACGTCCGATAAATTCGTCTATCTGTTCGGCAGGATCCTGCCGTCGCTGTCCCTGACGCTGTCCATGGGCCTGCGCTTCGTGCCGCGCCTGCTGCGGCGCACGCGCGAGGTCGCACAGGCGCAGAAGCTGGCCCGGCCCGCGGAGCGCGGCTGGCTGGCGGGCATCCGCCGCGCCGGTCGCGTCGTGTCCATCGTGGTCACCTGGGCACTGGAAAATGCCCTCGACACGGCGGACTCCATGAAGAGCCGCGGCTACGGTCTGCCGAAGCGGACAGCGTTTTCCCTGTTCCGCTTTACCCTGCGGGACGGCATCTGTCTCGGCGTGCTGGCCACGCTGGGCGGGATCGTTCTGGCCGGAAGCCTGACCGGCGGCTTAAAATGGTGGTACTACCCCGCGCCCGGCGGCGCGGCCGGTGCACAGGCCGCGGTCTGGACGGCAGCCTTCACGCTGCTGGCCGCATTTCCCCTGATCTTTGACGCAAAGGAGGCGATCCAATGGCGGGCATCACGGTCTCGCACCTGAGCTTTACCTATCCGCAGGAGACGGTCCCCGCCCTGCGGGACGTCTCGTTTTCCGTGGAGGAGGGCGAGTTCCTCACGGTCATCGGCCCGTCCGGCGGCGGCAAATCAACGCTGCTGCGCGCGCTGAAGCCCGCGCTGACGCCGCACGGCAGCTTTACGGGAGATATTTCCTTCTTCGGCGAGCCGCTTTCCGCTCTCGATGCACGGCGGCAGGCCGCCGAGATCGGCTTTGTGCTGCAGAAGCCGGACGAGCAGATCGTCACGGACCGCGTATGGCACGAGCTGGCCTTCGGCATGGAGAGCCTCGGCTTTGCCACGCCGGTCATCCGCCGCCGCGTGGCGGAGATGGCGAGCTTTTTCGGCATCGAAGAGTGGTTCTCCCGCCCGGTGGAGGCCCTGTCCGGCGGGCAGAAGCAGCTTCTGAATCTGGCCTCCGTCATGGCGCTGCAGCCGCGCGTGCTGCTGCTCGACGAACCGACCTCGCAGCTCGACCCCATTGCGGCCGCCGATTTTCTGAACGCCGTGGCGCGCATCCGCCGTGAGCTCGGCACAACGGTCATCCTGAGCGAGCACCGGCTGGAGGAAGCCCTGCCGCTGTGCGACCGCGTGCTGGCGCTGGAGCAGACCGTTCTGGCCCACGGCACGCCGCAGGAGGTCAGCCGCGCCCTGCGCGCGGCAAAAAGCCCCGTTTATTTCTCCATGCCGACGCCGGTACGCGTCAGCGGCTCCGTCGGTGCGGACAAGTGCCCCGTGACCGTGACGGAGGGGCGGCAGTGGCTGGCGGGCTACGCCGCGTCGCACCCGCTGGCAGACGTCCCGCCGCGCAGGCTCCGCCCCGCCGGAGAGGAGCTGCTCGGCCTGAGGGACGTCTGGTTCCGCTATGAAAAGGACGGCGAGGACGTGCTGCAGGACCTGAGCTGCAGCTTTGCCCGCGGCCAGCTGACTGCCCTGCTCGGCGGCAACGGCAGCGGCAAGACGACGACGCTGAGCCTGCTGGCCGGTCTGCGCCGCCCGCTGCGCGGCAAGCGCTTCTGCCGGACCGAGCGCATCGGCCTTCTGCCGCAGGACCCGCAGATGCTCTTTGACCGCGCCACGGTCCGCGATGAGCTGCGGGAGCAGCTCGTCTCCCTGCCGGAGGCGGAGCAGGCGCGGCGCATGCAGGAAATGGCCTGCTTCTGCCGTCTGGAGGGCCTGCTGGACCGGCATCCCTACGATCTTTCCGGCGGCGAACAGCAGCGCGCCGCGCTGGCCAAGCTGCTGCTGGCCGGGCCGGAGCTTCTGCTGCTCGACGAGCCGACCAAGGGCATGGACGCGCAGGTCAAGCGCGAGCTGGCCGCGATCCTGAACGGTCTGCTGGAGCAGGGCGCGACGGTCGTCATGGTCAGCCACGACGTTGAATTCTGCGCGCAGTATGCCGACCGCTGTCTTCTGATGTTCGACGGCTCCATCGCAGCCGAGGGCGGCCCGACGGACTTCTTTGCCGGAAACCACTTCTATACGACGGCCGCGAACCGCATGGCCCGCCGCCTGCTGCCGCAGGCCGTGACGTGCGAGGAGCTGATCGCCGCCTGCGGCGGCACGGAGACCCCGCCCCCGGAGCGGCGCGAGCCGCCCGCAGCCCCGCCGAAGGACCTGCTGCACCCGCCGGAGGTCAAGCCGCTGCCGCACTGGCGCAGCCTCGGCGCGCTCGGGCTGCTCGGCTGCGTGATTGTCCTCTTTTTGCAGCTGACGCACAAAATCTCGATCCCGTTTCTGGCTGCCGTGCCGCAGGGCGCGCTGTGCGTGGGGCTGGCAGTCCTTCTCGTCGGCGCGATGCTGCTCGTCTCGCGCAGGACGGGCCGCGCCTCGGAGGCAGGCCCGCGCAGGCATTTGACCAAGCGGACGTGGGTCTCGCTCGGCGTGATCGCACTGGCTGTTCCCGCGACGATCCTCTGCGGGGTCTACCTGCTGGGCGACCGAAAATACCTGTTCATCTCGCTGCTCGTGCTGCTGGAGGTCATGCTGCCGTTCGCCCTGCTGTTTGAGCGGCGCGGCCCGACGGCGCGCGAGCTCGTGCTGCTGGCCGTGCTCTCGGCCCTGTGCGTGGCCGGGCGCGCGGCGTTCTCCGCCCTGCCGCAGTTCAAGCCGGTGCTGGCCCTTGTCATCGTCAGCGGCGTGGCCCTCGGCGGCGAGGCGGGCTTCCTTACGGGGGCGCTTGCCATGCTGCTGTCGAACGTCATGTACGGTCAGGGGCCGTGGACGCCGTGGCAGATGTTCGCGATGGGCCTGTGCGGCTTTCTGGCGGGGGTCCTGTACCGCCGCGGGCTGCTGCGGCGCGGCCGCGTGAGCCTGTGCATCTACGGCGCGCTGTCTGCCCTGCTCATCTACGGCGTGCTGATGAACATCTCGTCCGCCCTGCTGTGGCAGGGAACGGTGAGCTGGGCCACGATCGGGGCCTATCTGCTCTCCGGCTTCCCGGTGGACTGCGTCCACGCCGCGGCGACGGTCTGCTTCCTGTGGCTGTTCGGCGAGCCGATGCTCGAAAAGCTCGACCGCATCAAGGTCAAATACGGTCTTCTCGCCTAGCTTTATGCGGGTCATTATTTCGTTCTTTCGGGCTGCGCTGCACAATTGATCGAGAGCATTCGCCGAGAGATTTTTGGTCGAGCCAAGGTTTGGGAAGTGCAGGCGTACTTTGTGTACTCCAAACTTCCCGAACCGATGGATCGGCAAAAAATATCCGGCGAAGGCCGGTGATGAATTGTGCGGCGCTGCCCATATAAAAAAGTCCCCTCGGATATGAAATCCGAGGGGATAGTCTGCATTTTGGGTCCGGCACGGTGCGCCGGGGTCGGGAAGTACACTCGCATTGGATAAGCTGTAGCGCCATTATAGCACGTTCTGCCTGCGAAGTCTGTCGAACTCAGCAGGCGGCGTGCTTTTTTGTCTGCACGGCGCACCACACGATGGCCGCACCGGCGGCGGAAACAATCGTGCAGACCGTCAGCAGCAGCGGCACGCCCGAGGCGTCGAGCAGCGCGCCGCCGAGCACGTTCGCGGCGACCGCGCCGATCGTTCCGGCCGCGCCAAGGAAGCTCTGGCCCTTGACGGCGTCCTGCACGGGGATGATCTCGTTGACATAATACACCGAGCTGACGGTGTAGAGCGCAAAGCCGCCCATTTGCATGCACTGCGCAAGGTAAAAGCCTGCCGTGCCCGGCAGAAGAAGCGTCAGCAGCAGCCGCAGCGTGAAAAACAGGCCGGACAGCCGCAGCCAGACCCCGCTGCCCGCCTTCCGCAGCAGGAACGGGAAGCCAAACAGGATGGGAAGCTCCAGCAGGGCCGCAAGCATCGTCGCCGTTCCCTGCGCATCGGCGTTGCCCTTCCACTGGGCCACGCGGTAGAGATAGCTTGCCAGCGTGTTATGGCCGAAGAACAGCAGGAACGCGCCCGCCAGCAGCAGGCAGAAGCGCGGGCTGCCGCGCAGGAACCGGCCAAGGCCGGAGGCCCGCTCCGTCTCCGCCTCCGGCGCATCCTCCGCCGTGCGGGGGAAGCAGAGCGCCGTGGCCGTCAGAACGGCGGCAAGGCAGAGGGAATAGAGCGGCACGGTGCGCAGGCCGCCGCGCAGCAGAAGCACATTGGCCAGCTGGGCCGTCAGGCCGAAGCCGATGGACCCGGCGCCGCGGGAGATGCCGAAATTCAGGCGCATGCCCTTCCGCTCCGCCGCCATACCGAGGGCATTGACGAACGACGGGACGGTCTGCGCCATGCAGCAGGCCACTGCATAGAACGCAGCCGTCAGGGTCAGGCTCTTTGCCGCCGGGAGAAGGGCCGCGCAGCAAAGCAGCATCAGCCCGCCGCCGGTCAGCAGCGTCACGCGGACCGTCAGGCGCGAGCGGTCGCATACGGCGGCCAGAAGCGGCTGCAGCACGAAGCCCGCCGCCGTCGCGCCGCCGAGCAGCAGGCCGATGGCACTGTCGCGCATGCCCATCCCGGCAAGATAGCGCTGTGCATAGGAAATCAGAACGCCATGGATGCTCCACAGGGCGATCTGCATCAGGGTATAGAGCCAGGGCGCTCGTTTCATTGCGTGGCCTCCTGTGAAAAATACCAGGCGGTCAGCAGATCGACCACCTCACCGTAGGACTGGCGGCCGGATTCCACGCCGACCGTCTGCAGGTAGCTGTTGTAAATTTTGTCCGTGACCTGGGAGACCTTCTGGTCTTCCACTTTTTTATAGTGTGAGTTCGCCGCGGCGCAGTCGGCGCGCAGCTCGTCGCACGCGCCGCTCCAGACCTCGTTTGCCGCAGCGGCATCGACCTTGCGCAGCGCATTGTAGCAGTAGAGGAAGGCCGTGTAGTAGCCGGAATAGGCAAAGCGGGCATCCTCGCTCGCCTCGCAGGCGAGGAAGGCGGCAAAATTCGCCTCGTTCTCGCGGGCGAAGGCCATGCGGTGGCCGATCTCATGGCACATCGTGAACGGCACGGAGGCCGTGAACGTCGTGGAGCTGATGCTGCTCTCGCCGGTGAAGGCGATGAAAATGCCCGTCGTGCCCGTTTTGCCGAACCATTTGCTGCTCAGCAGCGTCTTGACCCGGGCCGTGGAGCCGTCGAAGCAGTCCGTCGTTTTGGCAAGCATCTCATAGCCCGCCCCGGCCTGCTTGCCGAGCTGTGAGAGCCCCGCTGCTTCTATGACGCCGTCGGCATCGCGCTCGACCAGCGGCGCAGTCTCGTTGGCCTTCTGCAGAAAATAGGCAGTGACCTCGCGCAGCTCGGCCGGGGTACGCTCCTGCGTCTCCAGCCCGAGGCGGTCGGACATCGGAGGCGCGAAATAATTCAGGCCCCACACGGCCATAAAGAAGAAGGCAGCGCCGCACAGCGTCAGCAGCAGGCCGCTGAGCCAGCGGAGAAAATGATGGCGCACAAGGCTGCGGATCAGTGAGATGACGCCCCACAGCACGATAAGGCACAGGCCCGGCTCCCACAGGGGGAAGGACGTGACGCTCGTGACCCCGGCCAGCACGCCGAGGATCCAGCGGGAAAACGCCGGGTAGAAGCGGAAAAAGACGTCCGTCCACTGCGTGGCCGCCAGAACGAGCAGACCCGTCAGGGCCGCGAGCGTGACGGCGGAGATGAGATTGCGGAGCGGGCGGGTCATGCGCGCCGCCCTCCGCCCCGCAGCTCCGTCAGCACGCCGGGCAGGGCCTCGGCCAGCGCGCGGATGTCGTCCTCCGTCGTCTCATCGGAGAGCGAGACGCGGACGGAGCCGTCGATCCACGCGGCGTCAACGCCCATGGCCTCGAGCACATGGCTGCGGTGGCCCTTGCTGCAGGCCGAACCGGCCGAGACGTAGATATCGCGCTCCTGCAGGGCGTTGATGAGTCCCTGTGAGCGGACGCCCGGCACGGCGAGATTCAGAATGTGCGGCGCTTCCTGCGCGCCGAGCAGCTGCACGCCGTCGATGGCACGCAGCAGCTCCTGCGCCTGCGCCAGCAGGCGGCGCTGCCGGGCGATGGACTCCGTGCGCTTCGGCAGAGCGGCGCGGCAAGCGGCGGCGAAGGCCGCAATGGCGGGCAGGCCCTCCGTGCCGCTGCGCAGGCCGCTCTCCTGCCCGCCGCCCAGCACGAACGGCGGCAGCGACAGGCCGGGTCGAATGTACAGCGCGCCCGCGCCCTTGATGCCGTGGACCTTATGGGCGGAGACGGAGATGAGGTCCGCGCCGAGCGTGCGCGCCCGGAACGGGACCTTGAAAAAGCCCTGCACGGCATCCGTGTGGAACAGGGCGTTTGGGCAGACGCGGTGCGTCAGCCGCGCCATGCGCTCAATGGGCATGACCGCGCCGGATTCGTTGTTCACCATCATGATGCTGACAAGGATCGTATCCGGCCGGAGGGCTGCCTGCAGAGCCTCGAGGCTCACGCGGCCCTCCGCGTCCGGCTGCAGATAGGTGACGGAAAAGCCCTGCTGCTCCAGCTTCTGCATGGGATGGAGCACGGCATGGTGCTCCACAGCCGTCGTGACGATGTGGCGGCCGCGCTTGCCCAGCCGTTCGGCGGCAGAGAAAATGGCCCAGTTGTCGGCCTCCGTACCGCCGGAGGTGAAAAAGACGCGCTCCGTCTCCGCGCCCATGGCCTCGGCGACATCCTGCCGGGCCGCGCGCAGCAGCCGGGCCGCCTCGATGCCGAGGCGGTGGACGGCGCTCGGGTTGCCCCAGCGGGCAGTCAGCGCGTCGTTCACGGCTGCAACAGCCTCGGCGCAGGGCCGGGTCGTGGCGGCGTTGTCAAGATAGATCATGTTGCTTCCTCCCGGAACATCTGGCAATAGCCCAGCGGCGAAAAGCCCATACGGGCATAGAGGGCCGCCGCGCGCTCGTTTTCCGGCTCCGTTTCCAGCCGGATGCGGCGAATATGCTCCGCTGCGGCAAGGCCGCGCAGCCATGCGAAGAATTCATGGCCCAGGCCGCGGCCGCGGAAGGCGGGGCGGACATACAGCTCCTCCACCCACAGCTCCAGCCCGCCCGCCTCGTGGGAATATTTGAGCGAGAGCAGGCCATAGCCCGCAGTCTCGCCGTCCTGCTCGAGCAGGCAGGCGCGCTGCAGGCTGTCCGGGCGGAACAGCTCGTCGAGCGCCGCGTCGTGGTAGGATGCGGGGAGTGGGTGCAGCACGGCGTCCGTATCGTAGAATTCCGCCAGCATCCCGCGCAGCACGGCACGGTCGGCGGACGTGACAGGTCGGATCATAGATCGGTCCTCCATAACAGAAAGCCTCCGCCCCGCTGAAGCAGGGCGGAGGCAAGGAATCTTAGTGTTTCTTTGCCAGCGCTTCGCGGATCTTGTCGCACAGGACCTCCGGCGTCAGGCCGTAGGCCTCGAGCACGGCGTTGGCCGTGCCGCTGCGGCCGAAGGCGTCGTTCACGCCATGGCGAACGAGCGGCGTGGGGCAGTTCTCGCTCAGGAACTCGGCAACGGCGCCGCCGAGGCCGCCGATAATGCTGTGCTCCTCGGAGGTGACGATGCAGCCCGTCTCGAGCGCGGCCTTCCTGACCAGCTCGCCGTCGAGCGGCTTGATGGTGTGCATGTCGATGACGCGGACGGAAACGCCCTCCGCAGCCATCATCTCGCGGGCCTTCAGCGCCATCTGGACCATGAGGCCCGTGGCGATGACGGTGACGTCCTTGCCGTCCTTCAGCGTGACGCCCTTATCCAGTTCGAACCGGTAGCCCTCGATCTCGTCCGTGACGGTCTCGTCGGCGGCGCGGCCCAGGCGCAGGTAAGCAGGGCCGTCATACTCGAGCAGCGCCTTGACGGCAAGCTTCATCTCGTAGCAGTCGCAGGGGCACAGGACCTTCATGCCGGGGATGACGCGCATCAGGGCCAGATCCTCGGTGCACTGATGGGTCGCGCCGTCTTCGCCGACGGACAGACCGCCGTGCGAGCCGACGACCTTGACATTCAGGTGCGGATAGCCGATGGAGTTGCGGACCTGCTCCCAGGCACGGCCGGAGGCAAAGATCGCAAACGTGTTCGTGAAGGGCTTGAAGCCGCAGGTGGACATGCCGGCAGCGACGCCGGTCATGTTGCACTCGGCGATGCCCATGTCGAAGAAGCGCTCCGGGTACTTGGCCGCAAAGCCCTTTGTCATGGTCGCGTTGGAGAGGTCGGCGTCAAAGACGACCAGCTCCGGATACTGTTCTGCCAGTTCGACAAGCGCCTCGCCATAGGCGGCGCGGGTTGCAATTTTTCCAGCCATCTTATTTGCCCTCCAGTTCCGCTAATTTGGCCTCGACCTCAGCCTTGGCCTGTGCATACTGCTCATCGTTCGGTGCCTTGCCGTGCCAGCCGGCGTTGTTCTCCATGAAGGAGACGCCCTTGCCCTTCGTCGTCTTGGCGATCAGGACGGTCGGCTTGCCCTTGCAGGCGGCTGCGGCCTCAAAGGCGGCGATGAGCGCGTCGTAGTCGTGGCCGTCGACATGGATAACGTTCCAGTTGAAAGCAGCGAACTTCTGATCGAGCGGCTCGGACGGCATGACGTCCTTCGTCGCGCCGTCGATCTGCAGGCCGTTGACGTCGACGACGGCGCAGAGGTTATCGAGGTGATACTTGGCAGCGGACATGGCAGCCTCCCAGACCTGGCCCTCGGCGATCTCGCCGTCGCCCAGCAGGGCATAGACGCGGTAGTCCTTTTTGGCCAGCTTGCCTGCCAGTGCCATGCCGACGGCAGCGGAGATGCCCTGGCCCAGGGAGCCGGTGGACATGTCGACGCCCTTGACGTGACGCATGTCGGGATGGCCGGAGTAATGGCCCTTGATGGAGCGGAAGAGCTTCAGATCCTCCTGCGGGAAGAAGCCGCGCAGGGACAGGACCGGGTACAGAGCCGGCGTGCAATGGCCCTTGGACAGCACGAAGCGGTCGCGGTCCGGGTCCTGCGGGTTGGCCGGGTCGACATGCATGACGTTGAAGTACAGCGTCGTGAGGATGTCCATCGCCGACAGGCTGCCGCCGATGTGGCCGGACGCAGCGGTATGAACGGCGTCAAGTCCGAGCAGCCGCGCCTTGGTAGCCATGATTTCGAGCTGTTTGCCGTAAAGTTTTTCCATATTGATCATTCCTTTTCGAGTTATTTCAAAACGCAGAAGCGGGATGCTAAGATTTTGCGGGGCGGATGCGGCGGACGTAGTATTCCGCAATGGCGTAATTCTGCTCTGCCTGCAGCGCGTCGCCCTCGAGCGTATAGGTCAGTGAAGCGACGTCCTTTTCGGCGGACGGCGCGCCGTCCTGCGCCACGAGATAGATGCCGCGGCTCTGCATGACGGGCAGCACCGCGCGGGTCTGCCGCTGGAGCTGCATCCACGACGGGCCGTCCCAGCCGCAGCAGTCAAAGAGCACGGACATGAGATAGCACGGCGAGATGGTCGGGCCGGTTCCGGTGAAGCCCTGCCCCAGAACGGCCTTGGCCGCGTCGTTGGCCCAGATGAGATACGGCGTGGTATACAGATGGTACAGGCCCTCGGCCGTGCCCTCCTGCACGTTGACGCCCAGCTCCTCATAGAAGCTGTTGCCTGCGCCGAGCGTCGGCTTGTGGTCGCCGAAGAACACGAGCACGACCGGCTCGGGGTCATCGCGGAACGAGTCGACATAGGCGGCAAGCTGCTTTCCGGTGCTGGCCACGCTGCCGAGATAGTTGTTCACGGTGTAGTAGGCCGCATCGGAGATGCCTTCGTGCGGGATGTAGGTCTCGCCCCAGACGAGGGTGTCGTCCGCATAGGGGCTGTGGCCCTGATAGCTGACACTGAACGAGAAGCACGGCTTCGAGGGATCGCGGTTCGCCCAGCTTTCGGCCCGCTCGGCGAAGAATGCCTCGTCGTTCGGGTGGCCGTCCAGACTGTTTTCATCCGTCAGCAGGTTTTCGTAGTAGCCATCGAGGAAATGGTACGTCTCGAAGCCGAGGCGCTCGTTGATCTTCTCGCGGCTGTAGAACCAGGCGTAACCTGGATGGCCGCCCTCCGTCTCATAGCCCTGCTCAAGGAAGTAGCGCACGAAGGACTCCGTGTCGCGGCGGTAGCGGGGCTGCGGGTAGGAGTAGCCCGTCAGGAAGGCACGCTCGGCATTGATCGTACCGCCGCCGATGGTATCGGAGATGAGCGTACCGGTGTAGCTCTCGGCCTGCAGGGCATGGAAGTCCGCATAGGGGTCCTGCACAAAGCGGTCGGAGACGGTCCCGAACACGGACAGGTCGGAGAAGCTCTCGAGCATCGTCGCGATGACGTTGACTCTCTGCCCCTCCGGGATATCCGCCTCGGGGTAGGCGCTGAGCAGGTCCTCTGCCTTCCGCGCGGAATAGCCGTCCGGCTTGGCGGGTATGGCCTCCGCCAGCGAGTTCAGGAAGGAGTAGACAAAGCCCTTCGAGGCATAGTTCTCCGCATCCTTCCAGACGTTGAACAGCGAGGTGTTCGCCTCGAGCATGCTGTCATAGAGGTCCGTATTGCCGTACCAGAGCTCCCATGCGCCGAAGCCCAGCAGCACGATGAGCACCAGCGCCAGAACGCGGAGCCACCAGCGCTTTTTGGGCACACGGCCGCGCGCCCAGCGGTGCAGGACGATCGTCCCGGCGGCGATGAGGGCAATGCCCACAAAGAACATTGCCGGGAAATGCAGGGTATACTGTCCGATGATGCCCGCTCCCTCGCCAATGGTCAGGAAGTCCTCCGCCACGAACGGGTCGCCGCGGAGCGTGACCTTGAAATAGTTGACGAAGTCCATGAGGAACAGCAGCACGGACGGGATGAGGAAGCCAAGCCATGCGCGGTTCGTGGCGAAATAGGTGAAGGCCACGAGCAGTGCGACCGGCAGCAGGTTCAGCAGGTAGATCTTCGGCACATGCAGGTAGGAGCTGAAGCGGCCGCGGGAGAAGTCCAGCGTGCCGATCATCTGCAGCAGCATGTGCAGCCCGAGCACGGCCGCGGCCAGCAGGAGAGCCGTCAGCAGCCAGCGAACGGCGGGCTTCCGCTCCTTCGGGCGCAGCCGCTCGCGCAGGCTGCGCTTTTCCGAGGCGCTCATGTCAGAATGTGAGCTTTTCGGCAAGCCATGCCTTCAGCTCGGAAACGGGGATGCGGACCTGCTCCATGGTGTCGCGGTCACGGACGGTCACGGCATGATCCGCCGGGGTCGTCTCGTCGCCCACGGTCTGGAAGTCGACGGTGATGCAGTACGGCGTGCCGATCTCGTCCTCGCGGCGATAACGCTTGCCGATGGAACCGGCATCGTCGAAATCGACCATGAATTCCTTCTGCAGGTCATGGTAGATTTCCTCGGCAGCCGGGGAGAGCTTCTTCGACAGCGGCAGGACGGCCGCCTTGTACGGCGCAAGGGCCGGGTGCAGATGCAGGACGGTGCGGATGTCGTCGTTGCCCTTCTTGTCCTGCCCGACGACCTCTTCGTCGTAGGCATCTGCCAGGAAGGCCAGGAACGAGCGCTCGACGCCGAGGGACGGCTCGATGACATAGGGGATATAGCGCGTGTTCTTCTCCTGATCGAAATACGTCAGGTCCTTGCCGGACGTGTTCTGATGCTGCGTCAGGTCATAATCCGTGCGGTCGGCAACGCCCCAGAGCTCGCCCCAGCCGAACGGGAACAGGAACTCGAAGTCCGTCGTTGCCTTGGAATAGAAGCACAGCTCCTCCGGGTCATGGTCGCGCAGGCGAAGGTTCTCCTCCTTCATGCCGAGCGAGAGCAGCCACTGCTTGCAGAAGCCGCGCCAGTAGGCAAACCACTCGAGGTCCGTACCCGGCTCGCAGAAGAACTCCAGCTCCATCTGCTCGAATTCACGCACGCGGAAAATGAAGTTGCCCGGCGTGATCTCATTGCGGAACGACTTGCCGATCTGGCCGATGCCGAACGGCAGCTTGCGGCGCGTGGTGCGCTGCACGTTGACGAAGTTCACAAAGATGCCCTGCGCCGTCTCCGGGCGGAGATACACGGTGTTCTTCGCGTCCTCCGTGACGCCCTGGAACGTCTTGAACATCAGGTTGAACTGACGGATATCCGTGAAGTTGTGCTTGCCGCACGTCGGGCAGCAGACGTTCTTCTCGTCGATGAAGCTCTTCATCTCGGCCTGCGAGAAGGCGTCGATGGGCTTCGGCAGCTCCTCGCCGGTCTTGGCGCAGTAGTCCTCGATGAGCTTGTCTGCACGGAAGCGCTCATGGCACTCGCGGCAGTCCATCAGCGGGTCGGAGAAGCCGCCGAGGTGGCCGGAAGCGACCCACGTCTGCGGGTTCATGAGGATCGCGCAGTCGAGACCGACGTTATACGGGTTCTCCTGCACGAACTTCTTCCACCAGGCGCGCTTGATGTTGTTTTTCATCTCGACGCCGAGGGGGCCGTAGTCCCAGGTGTTGGCAAGGCCGCCGTAAATTTCGGAGCCAGCGAACACGAAGCCGCGGTTTTTGCACAAAGCGACGAGCTTGTCCATGGTTTTTTCAGTATTTTTCAGCATAATTTTTCCTCCGGAACGATCCATTTGGAGTTTTTATTACATCATGATCCAAAATAATATTATAAGCGCGAAAGTGCCTGAAGTCAAGCGGTTTTGGCGCTTTCGCAGGCGGGCACATACCAAAAAAGCCGCCGTCCGCATCAGCGGGCAGCGGCGTCGTTTCTGGAAAGCAGATATACACAGTATTGATTCATGCTGATGCCCTCCTGCCGCGCATGCTCCGCCAGAGAGCGATGCAGGCTTTTGGGAATCCGCAGCTTGAACTGACCGGAGTAGTTCTCGAGATCGTCCGGCTCCCGGACCGGCAGGCCGTCCTCCAGAGCCGCCTGCAGCCATGCTCGCTTGGCATCAGCCGCATTGGCAACCGCTGCCTCGATCGTCTCGCCGCAGGTGATGCAGCCCGGCAGGTCGGGGAAGGACACAACAAAGCCGCCCTCATCGGGGTCCTTTACCAGCTCCATGCGATACGGCAGAGCAAGATATTCATTCAATGTTTTCATGATTCTCCTCGCTTTCTATGACCTGTCTGACCATTTCTACATAGACTCTTTTGATTGGTTCATGCTTTGGCACTGTGATCGGCCGACCACCCTCTCTTTTCATTATACATGGTATCGTATTTGGTGTCAAGTTGTTTCTGCCGCAGGCAAAAACTGCCGGGGCCACACAGCCCCGGCAGAGGTTATTCCTAAATGTCGTAAATGCCCAGAATGACGATGCCCGCAACAACGAGCCCGATCATAAGATAATGCTTCCATGAGAGCTTTTCCTTCAGGAACAGGCGGCTCCACAGCACGGAGGCTACGCAGTAGGCCGAGATGATCGGTGCAGACATCATAACGTGCTCCTCATCGGCCAGCGCATAGATGTAGAACAGCTGGCCGACGGTCTCGCAGGCAGCGCCGACATACTTGGGCAGCTCCGCCTTGAACGTGAACTTCTCGCGGCGGGCCAGCAGGTAGACAAGGCAGCCGATGCCGGCGGCCAGGAACGTCAGCTCATAGGCGACGTTCGCGGAGTCCTCGTTCAGGCGTTCGAGCACGAGACTGTCGGCAAACGTTCCGGCGGCGTCGAGCAGGCAGTAGGCCACGGGCAGGCAGATGGCGAGCCAGCTCTTGGCATACTTGCGGTTTGCATGTTCCTGACGGCGGCGGCGCAGATCGTCGTCCTCGCGCGCCTCCACGACGCCGAGGCCGACGACGCCGAGGCACACCAGACCGACGGCGCACAGAATGACCGCCTTCTGCGGGCCGTTATAATCGGACAGCGCGCCGGTGCACAGGCACAGCACGGCGACGAGCGCGCCGGAGCTGTTGCAGATCGGAGACGAGATGGAAAGCTCGATGTAGCGCAGGCCGACATAGCCGAGCGTCATAGAGAGGATGTAGAGCAGGGAGACGGGCAGGTATGTCCAGACGACGTCCCAGGTGACGGAGACGTGATGGAACACGATCATATAGGCCGCATGCAGGCCCATAACGAGGCCGACGGCAACGACCATTTTCAGGTGGGCCGTCTTATCCTTTTCGCCGCAGCAGCCGATCTTGGAAAACAGATCGGAGCCGCTCCAGCAGATGAGCGCGATGAGTGCAAACCAGAACCAGTTCAAGGGATGATACCTCCAGATTATTTATTGTACTTCCGGCAGCGTGGCCAGACCGGCGTCTGCCATGTTCTGCAGGGACAGCAGGATGCCGAGCTTGGCATGATACCATGTCAGGCCGCCCTGAAAATAGACGGCGTAGGGCGGGCGGATCGGGCCGTCGGCCGAGAGCTCAATGGACGAGCCCTGCACGAACGCGCCTGCCGCCATGATGACCTCGTCCTCATAGCCGGGCATATCCGACGGGATAGGATCGGCATAGCTGTCGACCGGCGCGGCGGACTGGATGCCCTTGCAGAAGGCGATCATACCCTCGCGTGAGCCGAGCTCCACGGCCTGAATGATGTCGTGGCGGGACTCCGAGCCGTTCGGAACGACGCGGAAGCCAAGGCGCTCATAGAGATTGGCCGCGAAGATCGCGCCCTTGAGCGCAGATGCGACAACGGTCGGGGCAAGGAAGAAGCCCTGATACAGCGACGGCAGCAGGCCGAGATTCGCACCGACCTCCTGCCCAAGGCCGGGCGCGGAGAGGCGGTAGGCACAGCGCTCGACAAGGTCCGTCCGGCCGCAGATGTAGCCGCCGATGGGAGCAAGGCCGCCGCCGGGGTTCTTGATGAGGCTGCCGACGATCATGTCCGCGCCGACGTCGC
>ENA-ORTU01001657-ORTU01001657.1-human-gut-metagenome-genome-assembly--contig:-NODE-1657-length-22059-cov-6.141565_pt1 | contig 22059 bp, 14 predicted proteins | sample MGYA00241910_ERZ509184 | MGnify/ENA primary metagenome ERZ509184 (study PRJEB26280, sample SAMEA2338847) | human gut metagenome | biome: human gut; feature: human-associated habitat; material: faeces... | reverse complement strand
CAGATGGCGGAAAAGACATCGCCAGACGCGCCGCCGAATTGTGCGGTGGTGCCTTTACTTTCCCTTTGCCTTCTTCCACATCAAGTACGCCAGCTTCGGACTGACCATCGCAATCAGCCCCTTGCGGCGCTCATTCTGCGTCGGCATCTTCAGCACCCAGCGCCAGTTCGCGCGCAAACGCTTGATGGCATCCTGCCGCAGCGCCGTGCAGTCCTGCTCGCTCGTGAAGGAGAAGTAGAACGCCCGCGTGCACGCAAAGCAGTACCGCGTCATCGACGTTTGGTGCATCAGCGGCGCAACGTCCTTCGTCATCCGGCAAACGTCCGCCCACACCGTCACGTCCGAATACTGCTTTGTCGTATATTTTTGGTGCATCGCCGAACCTGTCCACCGCACATAGTAGTAGAGCCGGTCGATCAGGTACGCCACGCGCTTCGTCGCCAGAACTGCCTGCATGTAGAACAGCGTGTCCTCCGCGTAAGAAATCTGCTCATCAAAGCGCAGATTCTCCAGCAAATCGTGGTGATACAGCACGCCGTAGGACTGGACGTGCGCCATCTCGCCCCACTGGTCGTAGTTATCAAACGTCGCCAGCTTCGCGGGCTGATGGGGTTCGTCCGGCAGTGGCTTATCCACATCGTCCTCGTGCAGCTCGTAAGTCCAGCAGCAGGACATTTTCGTCCCTTGCGCCATCAGCGCATCGTACAGGTACTGAATGTAGTTCGGCGACACGGTGTCGTCCGGATCAACGAACGCGCCGTATTCGCCGCGCATGTTGCGCAAGCCCTCATTCCGCGCCGACGACACACCGCCGTTTTTCTTGCGGAGGATACGGAAGCGGCTATCCGCGTATTGCTGGATGACCTGCACGCTGTTATCAGTCGAGCCGTCATCCACGAAAAGGAATTCGAGATTCGGGTATGTCTGCGCCGTCAGGCTGGCAATGCACCGGGGCAGCTTGCCTGACATGTTGTAGACGGGTAGAATGATGGAAATCAGCGGCAGCATAGGTTACTCCCCACCCCGAAGTTTCTTTTTCAGCTTGCGGACGGTCATTTCCAGCAGGTACTGGAATTCCTTCGTTCTGCCGTAAACCACCAGCACGACCGCGGCGAAAATTGCGGTATAAATCAGCCCCTGGGCGATGAACCAGAGGAAATTCGTCTGCGGCATCAGCTGGAAAATCCAGTAGGACACGGCGCTGACCCCCGCGACCACCACCCAGCGGACGATGTAATCCATGAAGTAGCGGCGCAGCTTCTTCTGCCAGTCCTCCTCAATGCCGTAGCGCATCAGCACATACGGCTCGAACCAAACGCACGTCAGCAGGCTGGAGATAATCGTGCCGCCGATGATGCCCGCCACGCCAAAGCGCCGCACCAGAATCAGCGATACAACAAGGTTGATGATCGCCTCCGCCAGCGCCTTGTAGCGGTCATGCCAGAACAGCCCCAGCGCCTCGCGGAACTGCAGCCCCATCTGACGGAGGCCGCTGATGAAAAACTCCGCCATGATGATGACGACGACCGTCATCGAGAAAAGGTACTCTTCGCCGAAAATCATGCGGATGAAGAAGTTAATCAGCGTCACCAGTCCGCCGGAGAGGTAGCCGTAGAGCAGGAAAGCGGCGAAATCGAGGATGCGGAAGATTTCGTAGACGCGCTTTCTGCCCTCCAGCGCGTTCAGGTTGCCGATGCTGGCGGTGAATGCGCCCGTCACATGCCCCAGCAGGTTGTTGACGTTCATCAAAACGAGCTTGTAGTTGGAGTATATGCCGACCGTAGCCAGCCCGTCAAACGCGGACATAATCAGGTTATCCGTGCTGCGGACGATAACCGTCGCCAGCTTATGCAGGCTCAGCGCGCCGACGTTCTTGAAAATCGCCTTGCGCTCCTGCGGTTCGGGCAGCTCCTTGTACTGCTTGAGGTACGGGAATTCCTTGTCCGCGCGGATGGAGATGATAACGCTGGAAACCATCGGCACAAAAAGCTGGATAATCAGGTAGAGGATGAAGTTCCGCGTCGTCACCAGCACAACGATTTGCAGAATCAGGCGCACGATGCCGATGATTTGGTCAATCGCCTTGCGGATATATGCCTTCTGGTACGCCTGATAGATGGCGTTCTTGTAGGACAGCAGATATGACGTGACAGCTTGCAGGAGGTACAGCAGATAAATCAGCTGCAAATTCTCGATGCCCTCGCCGCCCTTCATCAGCCGCGGCAGGAACGGCATGAGCGCCAGCCCGATGCCCAGCACCGCCAGCGCAACGATGCGGTACAGCGTGCGATAGAGGTTCATCAGGCGCGCCAGCTGCTGCTCGTCGTTCTGCGCCGCCGGGCGGTACATGCTGAAAATCATCGCCGAGCCGATGCCCAATTCTGCCAGATTCAGCATTCCCAGCACATCGCCGAAGAGGCCGTTCACGCCGAGATATTCCTGCGACAGGTAGTGGACGAACACCATGCGTCCGCCGAAGGAAAGCAGCATGTTCAGCAGCTGCCCCACCAGCCCGACAATCATATTGATGATGGAGTTTTTCTTTCTCATCCGTGCTCTTCCGGCGCTGACTGACCGGATGCCTCCTCTCCTGCGCTGACTGCAAGCGCATGAGCCGTTTGCAATCGCTTCATTATAGCACGGTTATGACTGCCTTGCAACAAAAACACCTGTTATCATCGGATCTGCGCGAAATTTCGCACTTTGTTCACCCAACCCACACATTCTGTGATATATGCTTGTTTCTTTCTTGTCAATATGCTATAATGGAGTGCAATCCACCGTTTTTCGGCGGAAATTTCGCGGGGCTTCCCCGTACAAGGGAGATTGGGAGGACATGGGAAAGATCAGCGCGTTTCTGAAACGGAAGAATGTTCTGTTTTCCGCAAAACGCTACGGGATAGACGCAATGGGCGCGATGGCGCAGGGGCTGTTCGCCTCGCTGCTGATTGGCACAATCATCAAGACGCTCGGTCAGCAGCTGAACGTGCAGTTCCTAATTGACGCGGGCAACTTCGCCCAGCAGGTTGCGGGGCCGGCCATGGCGGTGTCCATCGGTGCGGCGCTCTCTGCCCCGCAATTGGTGCTGTACAGCCTGATTGCCGTCGGCATGGCGGCAAATAAGCTCGGCGGCGCAGGCGGCCCGCTGGCGGTCTACTTCATCACGATTGTCGCGTCCGAATGCGGCAAAATCGTCAGCAAGGAGACGAAGGTGGATATTCTCGTCACCCCGGCGGTCACGATTCTTGTCGGCGTTGGGCTGTCCGTGCTGTGCGCGCCCGCGATTGGCGCGGCTGCCAGCTCGGTCGGCGATTTCATCAAGTGGGCAACGAACCTCCAGCCGCTGCTGATGGGCATTCTGGTGTCCGTCGTCGTCGGCATGGCGCTGACGCTGCCGATTTCCAGCGCTGCCATTTGCGCGGCGCTTTCGCTGACGGGGCTTGCGGGCGGCGCAGCGGTTGCAGGCTGCTGCGCGCAGATGGTCGGCTTCGCGGTCATGTCCTTCCGCGAGAACGGCGTGGGCGGCTTGGTCAGTCAGGGGCTGGGCACGTCGATGCTGCAAATGCCCAACATCATCCGCAATCCGCGCGTGTGGATTCCCCCGACGCTTGCTTCCGCCATCACCGGCCCGATTGCGACGTGCCTGTTCCACCTCGAAATGAACGGCCCGGCGGTTTCCAGCGGCATGGGCACTTGCGGTTTGGTCGGGCAGATTGGCGTTTACACCGGCTGGCTGAACGACATTGCCGCCGGCACGAAAGCCGCGATTCTGCCGATGGACTGGGTTGGGCTTATCCTGATTTGCTTCGTTCTCCCCGCCGTGCTGACGCTGCTGTTCGCCTTCTTCCTGCGCAAGTGGGGCTGGATCAAGGGCGGCGACCTGAAGCTGCAATAACAAGGGAGTTCCTCCCTTGACCCTTTCGCGCGATTGGGTTGGTGACACTTTCATACAGTGTCCGCGTGTTTATGCAGGGATTTCGCGCCTGCGGGCGCGACCAGAGGGCTTTGCGGTCGCCCTCTGGACTGCTTCGCACGCCCTCCGGAAGTTACTGGTTTGTTATGTTTGTTCTCATAGTTTGAAGGACTAACAGTACACAAACTATAACTACTTCCGATAAAAGTCAAGAAACATGGGAGTGTGCTGCGAAGGGGTCAAGGGGGGCGTGCAGACTTCGTCTGTTTTCATTGCCCCCTTGTCGCCGCCGCAGTGGAGAAACCCCTGCGGTACGCAAGCAAATCCACATAGAAAACTCAAGCCACAAAACGCACCTCATCCAGCCAATCCGCCGGGTGAGGTGCGTTTCTTTTGCCAAAAAGTCAGCACCGAAAAAGGGCGGCATACCCGCAGGTACACCACCACTTGACGCCTTGGATTACACCTTCTGGAAGGTGAACACCACTTCGCCGCCCGCTTCGGGAGCAATTTCTTCCACCGTCTTGTCGAACTCGTAGCCTTCCGGCACAATCAGCACATGCAGCACATAGGGGTACGCAGGCATGGTGAATTCCAGCACGCCATTCTCATCCACAGGCATGGGCGTGCACGTTTCATCCGTGCAGACGTTAATCATCGTGCCGGTCACAGGGTTGCCGTCCTGATCGACGCACTTAATCGTGTAGCTCGCCATGCCCGCCATCGGCAGCTGCGGCGCTTCCGCCACTTCATCCGTGGAAGGCAGGGTGCCATCGGCGTACTTCCAGCCGGGGACATTGATGCCATACTGCTGCAGCATGGCGACAAACGCATTGGCGTTGGGTTCATCAGCGATTGCAATGGCGGACGCTTCCACGTTTTCCGCGCCAGCCTTCACCACAAAATAGGTGGTATACGGGAAGCCGCTTGCCTGATTGGTGTCAATCGGCTGATTCGGGATGACGTAGCCGTCCTCCGTCATGTAGTCCGTCAGCGCATAGTTTTCGGGGGCCGCTTCGCAGCCAAAGGCGTACATTTCCGGGTCGAGCCCCTTCGCCAGCGTCACCTTCACCGTCGCGCTTTCCGTGTTGTCAATCACATAGTAGTTGGTCATGCCAAAGGTGGACATCAGCGCAAATTTCGGATCGGTGAAGAAAACCTGCTTCACGTTGTCGCCCACAAAGGAGATGGTCGTCATCTTCGTGCCTTCCGGATAGACCGGGTTGTTCGCCAGCACAGCGGCGGCTTCTTCTCCGTCCACCACGCGCGCGTTGTCCAGCCAGATCATGTCCTCATTCGCGGCCTGAAGGGAATCCTTGATGTAAGACAGGGCAATTTCGTAAGTACCGTCCGCCGGGAATTCATAGCCGTAGGTCGCCCATTCCTTCACGCCGCCGAACGCCTTCACCGTCTGTCCGTTGACAGACAGGCAGAACAGGTCGCAGCCGGCTTCGGTAGACGTCTTGTAGTCGAACGCGAACACATCGCCCGCCTTCGCTTCCACCGTGGTCAGCACGGAAGCGGAAGAAGTGTCCTTGCCCGTGTTCGTGCTGGCAAGAACCGTGCGGTCATCCTTTTCCGCAACCGCCATCGGCCAAGTGTATTCATCCGTAGAATTGGTGAAGGACAGCGGCGCCGCCGTGCCTTCCACATTCAGCGCGCGGTTCAGTTCCGCTTCATCCGTCGGCGGAATCGAGGGCTTTTCGCCCGGCAGGAACGCCAGCACATTCGTCTGCGTGTACTCATCGCCAAGGAAGAGACCAAACAGGCGGACAAACGTGTCCGTAGAGGGCTGAGAACCCGTTGCGATGAAAGCCACATTGCCGAAGCGGTCAACCACAATCGAGGTCGGGACGCCATTGAGCCCGAAACCCGCAAAGAGGTTGAACGTTTCATGCCCGACCGGGAACGTCAAGCCATGCGACGCCACATATTCCGTCAGCTTCGCATCATCATCGTTTTCATCGATGCTCAGCGCAAAGACTTCCACCTTGTCCTTGTACTGCTCATAGGCTTCCTCCAGGAAGGGGAACTCCGATTCACACGGGCCGCACCACGTTGCCCAGAGGTTAATCAGCACCATTTCCTTCTCCTTCAAGGTTTCGGAGAGGGTATGGGAAACGCCGTTAATGTCCGTAAAGGTAAAATCGGGCATGGGCGCGCCAAGCGCGTACACCAAGGCAGTTTCTTCCGCCAGTGCAGCGCAGCCGAGGCACATTGCCAGTGCCAGAACCAGTGCCAGCATCTTCTTCATGAGGATTTCTCCTTTCACGTTCTGCGGCTTCCACCGCAGCTTTATGAAAAATTATAAGGCGAAAAATACATAATGTCAACCGAAAAAACTTCATAAATACAATTGGCGTGCGGTGGCGCCATAGCAAAAAGGCGCTGCCGTTTTTCAGCAGCGCCCTTTTTTGTGCTCCGATTACGCCTTGCCAGCGCAGCCCAGCACATCCACAATCTTGTGGGCGACCATCGCCTTCACCGCAGCGCGGGCAGGCTTCAGGTACTGACGGGGGTCAAAGTGATCCGGATGTTCCGCGAAGTACTTGCGGATGCTCGCGGTCATCGCCAGACGAATGTCGGAGTCGATGTTGATCTTGCAGACCGCCATCTTCGCCGCCTTCGCCAGCTGCTCTTCCGGAATGCCAATTGCGTCGGGCATATTGCCGCCGAACTGGTTGATTTCCTTCACGAACTCCTGCGGGACAGAAGAAGCGCCGTGCAGGACGATCGGGAAGCCGGGCAGACGCTTGGAGCATTCTTCCAGCACCTCGAAGTGCAGCTGGGGCTTCTGACCGGGCTTGAACTTGTACGCGCCGTGGGACGTGCCGATGGCAATCGCCAGCGAGTCGCAGCCCGTGCGGGTCACAAACTCTTCGACTTCTTCCGGATGGGTGTACATTTCCTGACCATGCTCCACCTTCACGTCGTCTTCGACGCCGGCGAGCGTGCCGAGTTCCGCCTCGACGACCACGCCGTGGTCATGGGCATACTCGACGACCTTGCGGGTCAGGGCGATATTATCCTCAAAGGACTTGGAGGAAGCGTCAATCATGACGGACGTGAAGCCGCCGTCGATGCAGCTCTTGCACAGCTCAAAGCTGTCGCCGTGGTCAAGGTGCAGCGCAATCGGGATATCGGGGTTCTCGATAACCGCCGCTTCCACCAGCTTCACCAGATAGGTGTGGTTGGCATACGCGCGCGCGCCCTTGGACACCTGCAGGATGACGGGAGCCTTCAGCTCACCCGCCGCCTCGGTGATGCCCTGAATGATTTCCATGTTGTTGACGTTGAAAGCGCCGACCGCATAGCCGCCGTCATACGCCTTCTTGAACATTTCCTTCGTCGTAACAAGCGCCATTGGATTTTCCCTCCTGATGCAATAATGTAGGGTTTCCACCGAACCTATTATAGCACATTCTGCCGAAATAGAAAAGGGGGTTTTTTCACAAGTTGTATTTTCTTTCACAAAGTTTTGGAGAAAAAAACGACCTCATCCCCCTTTTCGGCGGATGAAGCCGTATCAGCACGCGGAAGCAGCATGAAAAAGTCGCCAACTCAATCGCGCGAAAGGGTCAAGGGAGGGGACTTCGTCCCGTTTCATTCGCCCTTGGGTTTCCCCCAATTAACACGCGGAAGCAGCATGAAAAAGTCGCCAACTCAATCGCGCGAAAGGGTCAAGGGAGGAACTCCCTTGCAGGGTGCAGGGGCAGCGCCCCTGCTGGAGTCCAGAGGCAAAGCCTCTGGTCATTGCCCCTCTTCCGTCCGCTCCACCGTGCCGACGTAGATGATTTCGCTCTTTGCCTTGTAGGTGTCGGTGTACATCAGCTTGCGCTCGGTTTCCGCGCCGCCCACATACTTCACCAAGTAGCTTTCCACCACACAGCCGTCGGTTGCCTTGCGGTAGGTGTACTCTTGGTCAACATAGGTGGCGTAGGTGTGGTTCGTGTCCTTGCGGTATTCCGGCTCGGTCGGGGCGGGCAGGGTCTGCACCGTCACCGTTTCCAGCTCGTACTTCACGCCCTTGCCGAGGCTCTCGCCGTAAATCGACACCACGCACACCTTGTGCGTCTTGTCGTAGCGGCTGTCCTTCATCACCGTCGCGACGATGAAAATCGTGCTGTTCGTGTCGTTGCGGAACTTGAAGTCAATGCGGTTGTCGGATACCGTCGCGTCCTTGCCGTAGTCGGTGTAGCCCACCGCGTCGGAGTGCGGCTCGCGCTTGAGAATCGTCATGTTCGCCTTCGCCGCCGCGAGGTACATCGTCGTGCTCGCCTGACACACGCCGCCGCCGTAGCCCATGCGCTGATCGCCGTACGCGTACTCAATCGCTTCATAGAAGCCGTTTGCCTTCGTGCGCTTGCCCACAACCGTATTGAAGGAGAATGTTTCACCCGCTGCAAGCATCTTGCCGTTGATGCGCTCGAACGCCACCTGAATGTTCAGGTTGCGGTTCTCCGTGCTGGTGGTCGAAATCGGGGTGTACGCCGTCGCGCGCAGCTGAATCTGCGGCTCCAGCATGGCTTTGGTCGTGGTCGGCTGAAGCTCGCGCGTCGTCAGCGCCACCTCGCCGCTGGCCAAGGACGACATCATCTGGTACACCTGATTTTTCGCCTCGGTCGTGTCCATATAGCGCCCGACGGTCTCCGGCTGAATCGTCAGCGGATTGTTGAAATTGTTGGAATCGAAGATAATATGCGCATCTACCGGCTGAATGTACGCCTGCTGCGCGATGCTGAGCAGGATGTTGTCAATCACCACATTGTCGCCGCTGGGCGTGGCGGAATAGCCCTCGTAGGGATTGTCCGCCAGCGCGTCCATGGCGGCTTTGCGCGCATCAATGCCGCCTTCTGTGTGCCCCGGCTGCCACGCCGTGTCGAGGGCTTCCTGCACATCGACGGTCATGTTCAGGTCGGCGCTCGTGATTTCCCTCACCAGCTGACCGGCGTACATCAGGCGCACCTTCCACGCGTCGCGCTGCTGATTCGCGTGCGCCGTGACCGCCTCTTCCGCCTCCGCACGGGTCATGCCGCCGAGGTGGATGCCGTCCACATACACGTTCGGGACGTACTTGTCGTCATACGCCGTCACCGACGCGACCAGCGCTTCCCGCTCGTTCTGCTCTTGGATGGCATTGCTGATGGCGCCGCCCGCCGCGACCAGCCCGCAAATTACCGCCACCGCGCACGCGCAGAACAGGATGCGCTTGAGCAGCTTTTGCCCCGACGGCTTGCGGCGGATAGGCTCATTCTTCGGCTCGCGATGCTCCGGGTTGAAGCCCCCCAGCCCCGTCGGCGGATGATTGCCGCCGCCATTGCCGCCGTTTCCGCCATTGCCGTTCGCCGGATACTGCGGAAAATTCACCGGATACATCGGCTGCTGCTGCCATCCGCCATAATTCTGCTGCGGATACGGCGGATTCTGCGGGCGCTGCGGATTCATCGGCTGATTGGGCATCATCTGCCCGCCGCGAATCGGCTGATTGCGTCCGGTGTTCATGCTTGTCGGGTTCTGCCCCCACGGGAACTGCTCCAATTGGTGCGCCGCATCGAGCGGCTGCACGCCGTTGTTCCAGCCCTGCTGCGGCTGCATGGGCGTCCCCTGCACGCCGCGGAAGCCGCGCATTTGCCCGCTTTGCGCATATTGGCTCCCCTGCCCCGGCTGATTCATCCCCTGCGGGCGCATCGGCTGGGCCGCACTCATCGGCTGCATGGGCGGATTGGCGCTCTGCTGCGCCGGGGGCGGCTGCGGATTCCGGCGCGGCGGATTTGTCGGCTGCATGGGCGCGTCTTCCGTGCGGATAAGGGGGATGCTGTTGTCCAGCGTCTGCTGCCCGGCATACTGCGCCGCGTTCAGCTGCGTGCGGCGGCGGCGCGGCTGCCTGTTGTCGTTGAATTCGGACATGGTTTCAGCACCCCTTTCTGATGGCAATTCGGTATTTCTTCATCTTATATCACATGATTTGAGCATCTTCCACTGCTTGCAGCAATTTCTCCACATCATCGGCCGCCCTCGCCCACATCGGCGCGGTGCAGCCGACCATGCCGTGGCGGTCGCCATCGCCATGGAAGTCACTGCCGCCAGTAACCAGAAAGCCCATACGCCGCGCGGTCAAATCCAGCAGGGGCGTGGCGCGTCCGGCGGATGGGTGGTAGACCTCAACGCCCCGCAAGCCTTGCTCCTGCCAAACGCCGAGCAGATGGCGCAGCAGCGCGCCGGTCTTCTCCAGCTCCATCGGGTGCGCCAGAACGGGCACGAAGCCGCTTTCCCGCATCAGCGTCAGCGCCTCCGCCATGCTCAGGCGCTCCCCCGCCACATAGGCAGGTGCGCCATCCGCCAGAAAGCGGTCAAACGCCTCGCGCGTGTCCACCACATAGCCGTGGCTGACCATCGCGCGGGCGATATGCGGCCGACCGACGCTGCCCTTGGCTTCGCGGGCGATTTCGTCGTAATCCAGCGAATAGCCCAGCGCGTTCAGCTTCTCCACCATCTGCCGCGCGCGTCCGAGCCGCATTTGGGACAGCGCCCGAACCTTGCGGTGCAGGGGCGTATCCGTCCCGCGCCCGTAGCCGAGCAGGTGCAGACCGGGCATATCGCGCAGGGACAATTCGACACCTTGCAGAATCGGCATCGGCGTGGTTTTCCCCAGCAGCTGCGCCGCGCCGTCAAACGTGTCATGGTCGGTCACGGCAAGGAGCGTCACGCGGTGCTTGTCCGCCAGCGCCACCAGCTCCGCGGGCGTAAGCAGCCCGTCGGAGGCAGTGGTGTGGGTGTGCAAATCAGGCTTCATGGGGAGCATCCGGGTGATTTTCGGGCGCATCCGCCGTCTTTTCGGGGGCTTCCGCGCTCTTTTCAGGCGTTTCGGCGGACTTTTCGGAATTTTCTTTCTTCTTTTCGTCCGCCATATCCTGCATCATCACATCGCCCGTGGTGCGGGTGTCGGCATCCTGAATATCCGGCAGCGCGCCCGTTTCCATCAGGGTGACGAACTCGCGGCGGCTGATGGTGTCGTACTTGAGCAGCGCGTCCACCAGCTTCTCCATGCGGTCGCGGTTGGCGCTCAGGGCGTCCACCGCCTTCTGGTAGCATTCCTCCAGCAGGCGCTTGACTTCCGCGTCGATGCGCGCCGCCATTTCTTCGCTGTACCCGCGGCTCTGCCCGAACTCCATGCCGACGAACACTTCCTGATCGCCGTCAAGATAGACCGGGCCCAGCTTTTCGCTCATGCCGAACTGCGTTACCATGCGGCGGCAGACCTCCGTCGCCTTTTTCAGGTCGCTCGTTGCGCCGGTGGTGAACTCGCCCAGATAAAGCTGCTCCGCGGCATGACCGCCCAGCCCCATCGCCACGAAGTCCATCAGCTGGCTGTAAGTCTGCAAATCGTCCTCTTCCGTCGGCAGGGACAGCGTGTAGCCGCCCGCCTGCCCGCGCGGGACGATGGTAATCAGGTGCACCTCGTCGCAGTTGGGCAGGACGTGCCCGACGATGGCGTGACCCGCCTCGTGGATGGCGACCATGCGCTTGTCGCGCTGCGTCACCTTGTGGCTGCGCTTCTCCGGGCCCATCTGCACGCGGGAGATTGCCTCCACCAGCGTCTGCTGATTGATGGCCTTCAAGCGCCCGCGCGCCGCCAGAATCGCGGCTTCGTTCATGATGTTTTCCAGCTCCGCGCCGGTGGAGAAAGGCACGCGCTTGGCGATATTCTCCAAATCCACATCATCCGCGAGGGGCTTGCCCTTGGCGTGCACCTTCAGGATGGCAACGCGCCCCGCCATATCGGGGTAATTGACGAGAATCGTGCGGTCAAAGCGGCCGGGACGCAGCAGCGCGGGGTCAAGAATATCGCGGCGGTTCGTCGCCGCCATGACAATAACGCCCTCGTTGATTGCGAAGCCGTCCATCTCGACCAGCAGCTGGTTCAGCGTCTGCTCGCGTTCGTCGTGTCCGCCGCCCAGACCCGCGCCGCGATGGCGACCCACCGCGTCAATCTCATCAATAAAGATGATGGACGGGGCAGCACGTTTGGCTTGGTCGAACAGGTCACGGACGCGGCTCGCGCCCACGCCCACGAACATCTCCACAAAGTCAGAGCCGGAAATGGAGAAGAACGGCACGCCCGCCTCGCCCGCAACCGCCTTTGCCAGCAGGGTTTTGCCCGTGCCGGGCGGGCCGATGAGCAGCACGCCCTTGGGGATGCGCGCGCCCATGTCGATGTACGCCTTGGGGTTGCGCAGGAAGTCCACCATTTCCTTGAGTTCTTCCTTCTCTTCCTCCGCGCCCGCGACGTCGGCGAACGTCACCTTGTTCTTGTTCGGGTCATGGATGCGCGCCCGGCTTCTGCCGAAGTTCATCACCTTGCCGTTGCCGCCGGTCTGCGCGCGCATAATCAGCCAGAACATCACGCCGCAGAGCACCAGCGAAATTGCCAGCGGAATCAAATCATACCACCACGGGGTGGTCAGCGGCTGACGGTAGATGATGGTGAACGCCAAATCCTTGACGGACACCTCGTCCAGCGGCTTATCAAGCTTCGCCGCCTGCATTTGCCGCGCGGTGACGATGAAATCAGCGCCGATGGTGGTTTCAAAATCGTAGTTTTTGTCGGGGAAATCCGCGTCGGCGACCGTTGTTGTTGTCGTCACGCCCACCAGCGACGTACCGCGGATGGCGACGGAGCGAACCTGCCCCTCCTCAATCATCGTCAGCAGCTGGGGATAGGTGATGCGGCGGTCACGGGTATTGCTGCCAAAGCCGTTGGTGAACAGCATCGAAATGGTGAGCACCATCAGCAGCAAAACCGCGACGTAGCCGAACATCCCGCGAGACTTCTTCAATGCGAGCATCCTCCTTCCGTTCCAGCGCCATCCGCCTGTTGCGGCGTATACCCATATAGACGAATGACGTGTGCGGAAAAATCCATCTTTACAAAAATTTTATGGTAACACCGCGCAAATGAGGTGGTCGGCTGGCGAATGAATTTTTCGTCAGATGCAAATGCAAATTTCGAAGGTTTACTGGATGTAAATCGAGAAATTTGCATGCCGCAGATGGCGGAAAAGACATCGCCAGACGCGCCGCCGAATTGTGCGGTGGTGCCTTATCTTTATTCGGGGAAGAATCGGCTGATTTATTCGCGCGCCGCGCCGTACACGCGGCTGTCCAGCACGCCGATGTCCGGCAGATTGCGGTACTTCTCGGCGAAATCCAGCCCGTAGCCGACGACGAACTCATCCGGAATCTTGAAGCAGTGGTAATCCACCGTCAGGTTGTGTTCGGGATTGCGGCGGTCGGGCTTGTCCAGCAGCGTCGCAATGCGGATGGAGGACGCGCCGCGGCCCATCAAATACTTGCCGAGGTAGAACAGCGTGTTGCCGCTGTCCACAATGTCCTCCACAATCAGCACGTCGCGCCCCTTAATGGACACGGACAGGTCTTTCTCCAGATTGACCACGCCGGAGGACTTGGTGGAGTTGCGATAGCTCGAAAGCGCCATGAAATCCAGCGTCACGGGCAAATCGACTTCGCGGATGAGGTCGGAGAAGAAGACGCTCGCGCCCTTCAAAATGCAGACCATCACCAGATCGCGTCCCTGATAGTCGTGGGTGATTTCCCGTCCCAGCTGGGCAACGGCCTTCTGGATGTCCTCACACTTGACGAGAATCTTCGTCATGTCTTGATACAGCTTGGCATTGGTGTCCATCGTGTTGTCCTCCTAAATATATGTAGGTTTCTATGTTGACTTAGTTGGCGTTGTCCTTTTTTTCGCGCAGGGGTGCGCCGCACACCTTGCACTGCTCCAGGTTTTTGTACGGTTCGTCGTCAATCTGCGTCCACTTGAAGGATGCCGTCAGCGGGCGATACCGCTGATTGATGGACGCGCAGTTCGGGTCGATGTGGTAATACGTTCCGCCGTTTTGGTTGTAGTAGAGAATCAAGTCCGGATGGCTGGTGTTCAGCACGGGCTGGGTGGCAAGGGCGTTGGTCGGGGTGGCGGTGCTTTCCTGCTCGTTGCTTTGCAGCGTCGCGGGGTCAACGTACCACACGCCGTCCTCCTTGACCATGCGCACCTTCCACAGGTAGATGCTTTCGCCCAGGGTGTTGTTCTTGTTGATGACGGCGCGCACCGTCACCATGCGGGCAATGTCGTTCGATGTGCCCGTGATGGCCGTGAAATCCCAGCTGACGGGCGTGCGGTTGGTCAGCACCTCGCCGAAGAGCTTCTGCGTCACCGCGTCGGTGCCGCCCTTGATGCTGCTGCGCCACGACGGGGCCGTCAGGTTGACCATTTGGCTGATGGCGTTGTTCTTCCACAGCGTGAAGAAGGAATGCAGCTGCGCGTAGCACTCCTCGGAGTCATCCACAGGCGTCGCGGTGGGCGTGGGCGCGGGATTAGGCGTGTCCGTCGCGGTCAGGTTGACATCGAGGCTGCTGCCTGATGTACTCCCCTGCTGCATCTGACCGGACTGATTCGGCTGCGCGGGGTTCTGATTGTCCGCCGCATTCGTCGCCAGTGCGCTGACGAGGCAGACGACCGCCGCCGACGCCAGCAAAAGCGACAGCACCAGCCGCGCGTTGGGCGTAACCAGCTCGCGGAGCCACAGCGCGGCGATGCTCGCCACCGCGCCGACGAGGACGACCCACTTCACCGCCGTCCACGCGAACACCATGCTTAAAATGAAGAGAATCGGCAGCACGCCGAACATCAATACTTTTGCAATCGTATCCCACGGGATTTCCCTGTGCGCCGCCGGCTGCACCCGGAAGCCGCTGCGCCCCGACGTCGGGTACACGCGCTGACCGTCGGGGGTGTACTGCGCGTACTGCTGCTCCGGCGGCAGGTCGGTTTCCTGCGGATTCTGCTGGCTGTACCCCTGCTGATACCCCTGCTGCTCGTAGGGCTGCTGATACCCGCCGGGCTGCACAAACCCCTGCTGGTCATACGGCTGCTGCTGATAAGGCTGCTGGGCGTATGGCTGCTGATAACCCTGCTGCTCATACGGCTGCTGATAACCCTGCTGCTCGTAGCCCTGCCCATACGGCTGCTGATAACCTTGCTGACCGTATGGCTGCTGGTATCCCTGCTGACCATAGGGCTGTTGATAGTCCGCATACCCCTGCTGACCATATTGCGGCTGCCCATAGCCGTTTTGCGGCGCGTAGCCCTGACCATAGGCATCATTGGGCGCGTAGCCGCCATTCGGGGCATAGCCCTGCGCCGGCGGATAATTGCCCTGCGAAAAACCGGGCTGCTGAGGATTCTGTCCGGCGTCCCCGGCGCCATCATAGGGTGGACGGCTGTTGCTCATCCGGCTTCCTTTCCTTTCTTCCGCGCGTTTGTGCGCGAAGTTCCCTGCCGCGCCTGCGGACGGAGGAACTGCATCCTCCCGCGCGCGGACTTTCACGCAAGCGCCTGAATCGCGCTTTACATGATAACGCATCTTACAGTATAGCACAAAAAAATGGCTTGTAAATAAGAAATCGGAAAAATTCACGGTTTGTTCGCCTGTTACATGTTATACATTTTTCTTTAGGAATGCTACATACTATTATAGTATGGATTGCGTCCTTTGATTTTGATTTCAACGTGACTTATTGTATGTAGACTTATTATATTCATTTGTATTATCTTATTCTAAAGGAGGTATCTTCATGGACATTGTTAAAGTGTTTGGTGATAACCTGAAACTATATCGTACACAATTAGGGTTATCACAAGAGGCTTTTGCCAGCAAATGCGGCATGCATCGCACATACATAAGTGCTATTGAGTGCTATCGCAGAAGTATTTCTTTGGAAAACATACAGCGCATCGCAGATGCACTGGGCATCGAAACATACAAACTATTTATTGAGGAGACTACAAGATGATTACGACGCTTGACGATTTCGAAAGAGAATTCCGAAAAATTGTTGACATGGGCTGGATTAAAACGCATCGTTCCGGTCCAACTGGAATTGGCAAGACATTAGAAGACCTCTTAGGCATCGCAGAAAACAATCTTGATGCGCCAGATTTTGGCGAATATGAATTAAAATCAAGCCGTTTGCATTCAAACAGTTTGCTGACCCTATTCACGCGAGCCCCGCAGCCTGCAAAAGCAAACACAGTGCTTCGGTTGCAATATGGTTATCCCAGCGGTGCGTACGACAATGATGAAAAAGTTCTTCATACAACCCTTTCTGCTGACCGGTTCACGTCAGTCGCTAATACCGGTCATCAGCTAAAGGTCACTTGCATAGATGATCGCATCTACATTGAATCTGAACTCGGAATCAATAATGTATATTGGTCGCGAGCTTCTCTGCAAAAGTGTTTTGAGAAAAAATTCAAAAACAAATTGGTCTATGTAAAAGCAGATTCCAGAGGTACGGGAAGTAACGAAGAATTTTGCTTTCTCCATGCTTATGAAATGTCAGGTTTTAACTACGAATCGTTGATTCATCTCTTGGAGAATGGAAAAGTTCTTGTTGATTTGCGCATTGGTCAATATCATGATGGTGTGAAAGCCGGAAAAACACATGACCATGGCACAGGCTTCCGTATCCGTGAAAGTGCCCAGCCTTTGCTCTTCACATCAGTCCGCGAAATAGTTTGACACATGTCACTTTTTTCTAAGTATTACGATGTGTTCATTCGTCATTGTTGTTGATTTCTGCCCTGCTTCATTCGTAGGCGAATTTTGCGACGGCATGACCTTGTTGATGATGTTTCTCCCTACTGTATAAACATATTCCATATGATAGCAGCTTGCTATCTCTGCAATGATTTCATCCGTTTTTAGCAATTCACCCTTGACCGTTCTGTTTCCTACAACCCAAAATTGGTAGCCATCTTTTCTTGTTTTTTTAGCAACTGTTTCGATTGCCTTCTCCAAGTCAAAATAAAAACTATACACATCCCCGGCACGTGCAAGATCTATTTCTTGAATACGTGCAAGTGATTTTCGTAATGTTTCACTCTTGATTCGCGATACAAAACCGTTATTGTACTTTTTCCCTCCCATTAATGACTTATCAATGCCCATAATCTCTTTTTCTGAAAGTTTATCCAATTCAAGCCACTGCAATGATAATCGGCTATATTCACCATATGCAACCGTAGTTCTACTGTCACCATAAGGCGGCGACGTAATAACAACATCTATTGATTCATCATGAACTTGCGACAAATCGGCTGCATCGCTATGTAGAATCTGAACCTTACTCTGAATTGCGTTTTTGGATAATTTTTTCACAAATGAATCCATTTTTTCTACATTTCTATTTAAAATTGCAGAAAACTCCTTTATAACATCAGGTGCAAAATGTTCAACTTTTTCCGCCGGCATTCTGAACATCTTGAACTCGCCATTGCGCCGATTCGATACAAAACGAATTGTTTCGCTATATGCAGTAAAAACAAAGTTGCGAATGCTAACATCCGCGATTTTTTCCATTTCTGTTTTAATCAGCGATAGCAAAAGGATAACCCTTGGTTTGAACCAGTAGCCAATATTTTTAAATTCCGGAATATTCAACTGCATAAAATTCGTCTTAACGTACTCGCGCAAATAAGCGGGTGCTTGCGTGCCCCAACCTTGTTTCGCGGTCAAGTCCAGTTCGTACTTAAATCGCATAATTTCATCCACTTGTTCTATTTGAAGCTGATTTTCATGATAGTTTTCGTTAATATGTAACATTAGTTTTTGAACTTCATATTGAAGTTTTTCCAAATCAAGCGGTGTTGTTTTGACCTTGCTAATAAACAGCGCAAGCGGGTTGATATCATTCCCGTACACTTCCGGAATTCCTGCGAGCATTCCTTCCACCAAAACAGTTCCCGAACCTGCAAACGGGTCTAGTAACGTCCTTACAGGCATAATTTTCTTGATAATAGTTAAAATATTCCTGCTAATAGGGCAAACCATCATTGCTGGATAGTTGTGTATTCCATGCGTATATTCACGAACGTTTTCATCTTTGAAGTCCCAATAGTCTATCGGAAGTGCTTCAAAAGCACGAATTAGGCATCGATCATTGAAATTAGCGTTACCTTTATTATTAACAATAGCTGTCATAACACACTCCGTCATCATGTTCTGCGCCGCAAAGTCTCCGTTTCCTCGCGTCCTGCGGTTTTTATATTATATCCTGAACTTTATAAAATTGCAAGATTTGATTTTCGTCTTTTTTTCCTGCCCCCTTGCAAAACGTCCCAACCTATGGTAAGATAGAGCGTGCCGACGAAAGTCAGCGAAATATTGGAAGCGATGACCGGGAAACAGTAGCGCGTGCAAGTCCCCTTCCTATTTCCAAATGAGAATGTGCCAAGATGCGAAGCGAATTTTTTCTGCTGGCTAACGGGAGTGAAACGCAGCGTAGCAGCGCTACGCTAAGTGGAACGAGCGGACGCCAGAAGGAAAAAGGCGCGAGCAGATGGCACAGGCGAATGCAGGAAATAGGATATCAGAGAGCCGCCGGGTGGTGCGAGGCGGCAGGGCGCACGGCGTGAACCTTCATCCCGCGAGTTTTTGGGCGTGGGCAGCCTTATCGCCTATCAAGCGGCGGCAGCGGGATTTTTTCCTTTGCCGCAAGACGAGTGGTACCGCGGATTCAGTCCGTCTCATCAAACGATGGGACGGGCTTTTTTCATCCAACTGTAAGGAGGAACATCCGGAATGAACGAGAAGATCGAAGCCCTGAAAAGCAGCTTTGATTCCGAGCTGAAGAAGATCGCCAACATGGTGGATCTGGAAGCCCTGCGCGTGAATTACCTCGGCCGCAAGGGCAAAGTGACCGACGCGCTCAAGGGCATGGGCAGCTTGACCGACGAGCAGAAAAAGACCGTCGGGCGCGAGACGAACGAGCTGAAAACCGCCATCACCGTCGCCTTGGCGGAAAAGCTGGAAGCGCTCAAGGCGCAGGAATTGCAGCGCGAAATCAACGCCCTGCCCGAATTTGACATCTCCATGCCGCCGGACATGACCCGCGGGTCGTATCACCCGATTACGCTGGTGCAGCGCCAGTGCGAGCAGGTGTTCAAGTCGATGGGCTTCACGGTGGAGGATTACGCCGAGGTGGTGACGGACTACGAGTGCTTCGAGAGCCTGAACATTCCGAAGTTCCACCCCGCGCGCGACATGCAGGACACCTATTACCTGGACAACGGGCAATTGCTCAAAACGCAGACCTCCGCCGCCCAGAACGCCATCTACCGCCGCTACCGCGACGCGCTGGTGAACGACGGCGTGCCGATTAAGGCGATTTTCCCCGGCCGCTGCTTCCGCAACGAGGCGACCGACGCCTGCCATGAGAACACGTTCTTCCAGATGGAAGGCATCATGGTGGACAAGGACATTTCCATCGCGAACCTGATCTACTTCATGAAAACGATGCTGAGCGAGGTGTTCCGCAAGGACATCAAAGTCCGCCTGCGTCCGGGCTTCTTCCCGTTCGTTGAGCCGGGCTTTGAGCTGGATATCTCCTGCCTCATCTGCGGCGGCACGGGCTGCCCGTCGTGCAAGCATTCCGGCTGGCTGGAGCTGTGCCCCTGCGGCATGATTCACCCCGAAGTATTGAAAGCCGGCGGCATCGACCCGGATGCGTACACCGGCTTCGCGTTCGGCTTGGGCATGACGCGCCTTGCCATGATGAAGTACGGTGTGAAGGACATTCGCGACCTGAACAGCGGCAGCCTGACGCGCCTGGCGCAGTTCACGGACGACGAGTAATGCGGAGGAAAGACGAACATGCTAATCTCAATGAACTGGATTTCCGACTTCGTTGACCTGACGGGCCTTGACAAGATGGCGCTGATTCGCCAGTTCTCCCTGTCCACGGCGGAGGTTGAGAATGAAATCTTCCACAAGGGCGCGGATTTGTCCGGCGTTGTCGCCGCGCAGATTGTCAGTGTAGAGAATCACCCCGAATCCCACAAGCTGCACCTGCTGAAGGTGGACGCGGGCGACGGGCAGCTGACCGACGTGGTCTGCGGCGCGCCGAACGTGCAGCTGGGCATGAAAACCGCGTTCGCGAAGGTGGGCGCGCAGCTGGGCGACATCACCATCAGCCCGCGCAAGCTCGCCGGGTACACGTCCTACGGCATGTGCTGCTCGGAGAAGGAAATCGGCATCAGCGACGACAATTCCGGCATCATGGTCCTCCCGGAGGATGTCCCCTGCGGCACGGATTTGAAGGCGCTCTACCCCATTGACGATATTATCTTCGAGGTGGACAACAAGTCCCTGACGAACCGCCCCGACCTGTGGGGGCACTACGGCATGGCGCGCGAATTCTCCACCCTGTCCGGCCGTCCGCTGAAGGCCCTGCCCGTGGCGGATTTGGCGGCGTACAGCAATCTGCCCGCCATCGACATGAAGATTGAAGACCCGCTGTGCCAGCGCTACTCCTGCCTGCGGGTGGAGAACATCAACCGCCACGTCAGCCCGATGGCGATGCGTATCCGCCTGAACTACTGCGGTATGCGCGACATCAACTTCCTCGCCGACCTGACGAACTACCTGATGCTGGAAATGGGGCAGCCGATGCACGCCTTCGACAGCCGCAAGGTGGAGAAAATCCGCATCCGCCGCTTCCCGGAGAGCTTCCCTTTCCAGACGCTGGACAAGGTGGAGCGCACCATCGACCCGAACACGCTGATGATCTGCAACGGCGACAAGCCGGTTGCCATCGCGGGCATCATGGGCGGTCTGGACAGCGAAATCGTCGATGACACGACGAGCCTGACGCTGGAATCCGCCACTTTCGACGCGGCGTCCGTCCGCAAGAGCAGCGTCCGCCTCGCCCACCGCACCGACGCCTCCGCCCGCTACGAAAAGAGCCTTGACCCGGAAATGACGACCGTCGCCATCGCCCGCTTCGTCAAGCTTTTGCAGGAATACGACCCGGAAATGCGCGTCACCTCCCGCCTGACCGACGAGTACGCCTTCCACTATCCGAAGGTGCAATTGTCCTTTGACAAGGCGTTTGTTGACCGCTATACCGGCATCAACATTTCCTCCGACGAAATCATGCACACGCTGACCGCGCTGGGCTTCGGCATGACGCGGGACGGCGATTCCTTCACCGCGGACGTTCCCTCCTGGCGCGCGACGAAGGACGTAACCATCAAGGCGGATATCATCGAGGAAATCACCCGCATTTACGGCTACGACAACTTCGACCTGCACACGGCAGAATCCCCGCTCTACCCGGTTCGCATGTCCACCGAAAAGACGGTGGAGGACAAATTGAAGGACATCCTCGTCAAGCGCTATTCGCTGCACGAGGTGCACTCCTACATCTGGCAGTACGCCGACGACTACAAGAAGCTCGGCATTGCCGTTGAGGACAACGTGAAGCTGCTCAACGCCTCCAACCCCAACATCGAGACGCTGCGCCGCTCCATGATTCCCACCCAGCTGTGCCAGGTGAAGAGCAACACGGGCTATGCGCCGTCGTTCGGCATCTTTGAAATCGGTCACGTCATCGACGGCGTGGACGAGAACAAGCTGGCGAAGGAGCACAAGAAGCTGTGCGTGACGCTCTTCAGCAAGGTCGATAACGTGGAAACGCTGTATTTCCGCCTGCGCGACATGCTGTGCGTCGCCGTGAGCGACATTCTGCACAAGGATTTGTCCTTCCACGCAATGACCGCGACCCACTCCTATGAGCATCCGAAGAACCTGAACGCCATCGTGCTGGACGGCGTTGAACTCGGCGAAATCGGCGTGGCGCACCCGGTTGTCGGCAAGAACATCGACAAGAAGGCGGCAATTGTGTTTGCCGAAATCGACATGGAAGCGCTTGCGTCCATCGCGCCCGCGCCCATCGTCTACCGCGAGCCGTCCCGCTTCCCCGGCATGGAGCAGGATTTGACCTTCGTGGTCAATCGCTGCCAGCCGATTCTGGACGCGGTGAAGGCGGAGAACTCCCCGCTGGTGCAGAAGGTGACCGTGCTGGGCACATACAGCGACATCACCGGCAAGACCATCACGATTCGCCTCTCCTTCTCGCACCCGGAGCGCACGCTCACCCGCGACGAAGTGCAGGCAGTTGTTGACGGCGTGGTTGCGCGGCTGAAGGGACAAGGGATTGAACTGAAGAAGTAAGGGTAACACCGCACAAATGAGGTGGTCGGCTGGCGAATGGATTTTTCGTCAGAT
>ENA-ORTU01001642-ORTU01001642.1-human-gut-metagenome-genome-assembly--contig:-NODE-1642-length-22206-cov-2.528419_pt1 | contig 22206 bp, 28 predicted proteins | sample MGYA00241910_ERZ509184 | MGnify/ENA primary metagenome ERZ509184 (study PRJEB26280, sample SAMEA2338847) | human gut metagenome | biome: human gut; feature: human-associated habitat; material: faeces... | reverse complement strand
TATTAACACTCTGTATCTGGTGACGGCGGTCCGGGCTCCAGGCTCAGGCTTTGCTTTTATAAAAACCTGGTTTTTCTTTGCATCCTTAAAGAGATAGTCTTTAAGCTCGCCGGAGGGAGGCTGGGGACTGCCCTGAACAGCGCAGAGATAAAACTTGGCTATCTCCCGGTCCCTTATCTTATCGTTCATGATGCGCAGAGCTTCGGCATTCTTGGCGGCTATGACTATACCCCCGGTGTTCCGGTCTATGCGGTTGCAGAGAGCCGGGGCAAAGGAATTTTCCTCCCGGGGCTTCCACTGGCCACTCTGGGCCATATAGGCTTGAGCATTGGCGATAAGGGTGTTATAATCCCATTGGCCGGCGCTGTGGCACAGTACGCCGGGCTTCTTGTCCAGCAGCAGGATGTTGTCATCCTCATAGACGATATTCAGCCTGGGAGTGCCCACCTTCAGGTAGGAGTTCTCCTCTCTGGGCTTTTCAAAAAACTCGTCATTTATATACAGCTGCAATACATCCCCGGCATTCAGGCGCACGTCCCTTTTCGCGCCCTTGCCGTTCAGTTTTATCCGTTTGAGGCGGATGTATTTCTGCAAAAGCGAATCCGGCAGCAAGGGTACGGCCTTGCCCACAAAGCGATCCAGCCGCTGACCGGCGTCGTTTTGCCTGACTGTCAGTTCCTTCATTATATTCCCAGCAGCCTTTCAAAATTCTTCCTGAAAACTTTTGACTTTTTGCAGTATACTATATAAAATTGTTGTTGACAAGTCTTGACAAGTAAACTATAATACTAGGGCGACTGTGCGAGGTGCTATTATGCGACTGAACCTGAGAGAGATAATTGAAGTGCCCGGGGGCTCCGTGCCTTTCCACTGCGAGCTGGATACCCAGGGGCTGGATTTCCCCTCCGTTCTGGAGTATAAGAGCAAGCCCCAGGCCGAAGGCCGGGTGTACAACGAGGCAGGTGTGCTGCATCTTGAGGGGACGCTGAAGGCAGAAATGACTTGCGTCTGTGACCGTTGCGGCAGCCTGTTTGACAGTGTGAAGCTCACACAGCTCAGCGCCACCATCGTGGAGGAAGAAGCTGAGGATAACCCGGAATTCTTTGTGCTGGATGGGGACGAGATTGATCTTGACGAGATTCTCTCTACCATCTTCATCCTGGACATGGAGACCAAGTTCCTCTGCCGGGAGGACTGCAAGGGACTCTGCTCCACCTGCGGCAAAAATCTTAACCTTGGCCCCTGCGGATGCAGGAAAGAAATTGATCCAAGATTTGCTGTGCTTGAGCAGCTTTTGGATAAATAAAAAATTAGAGCTGCTCAAAACAGCCGTTATCAGGAGGTGTCAACATGGCAGTCCCAAAAGGAAAAGTATCCAGGCAGAGACGTGATAAGAGACGTTCTTCCGTGTGGAAGCTCACCGCTCCCGGCGTCGTGAAGTGCCCCAACTGCGGTGCTTTCTGTATGCCTCATCGTGCTTGCAAGGCTTGCGGTCAGTACAAGGGCCGTGCAGTCATCAATGTTGAGGATAAGTAAAACAAGCTCAAGGAGGAAAGGTGCAGTACCTCTCCTCCTTTTGCTTTATTTTGCGCCTTGAGGTCAGAATATTATGGATAATGCTATAAAGGCCATAGATCCGGACAGCCCTCTGGCGGGAAAGGCCCGGCCCGGTGATACCGTAGTGGCCATTAATTCCAATAAAATACTGGATGTGCTGGACTATAAGTTCTTTGCCTATGACCCCAAGCTGGAGGTGCGGCTGCGCCGTGCCGACGGCAGCGAATATACTCTCCATGTGACAAAGCCGGAGGGCGGAGACCTGGGGCTGGACTTTGAGAGCTACCTCATGGATACCCCCAGGGCCTGCGCAAACCGCTGTGTATTCTGCTTTATAGACCAGCTGCCAAAGGGCATGCGCCCTACCATGTACTTCAAGGATGACGACGCCCGCCTCAGCTTTCTGCTGGGAAACTATATCACCCTGACAAATCTCTCCAAAAGGGAGATAGAGCGCATCATTGCTCTGCATATAAGCCCAATAAACATCTCCGTCCACGCAACGGATCCGGAGATTCGGCTCCAGCTTCTGCGCAGCCCCAGGGCGGGGGAGTGCATGGAGATAATGGGCCGCTTTGCAAAGGCAGGGATAACTATGAACTGCCAGATAGTATGCTGCCCGGGGCTTAATGACGGAGAGGCGCTGATGCAGTCCATGAGAGATCTGGAGAGTCTGTATCCCCAGGTACACAGCGTGTCCATAGTTCCAGTGGGACTGACAAAGTTCCGGGAAGGGCTGTATCCCCTCACTCCCTTTACCAGGGAGCATGCCGCCGAAACCCTGGACATGGTGGACTCCTTCGGCGCAGAGTGCATCCGCCGCCACGGCAGCCGTATCTTCTGGTGCGGGGACGAGCTTTACATCAAGGCCGGGCGGGAAATACCTCCCGACGAGTTCTATGAGGAGTATACCCAGCTGGAAAATGGCGTGGGTATGCTGCGTCTTATGGAGACGGAGTTCTCCTCGGCCCTGAAGCTGGGGGGAGAGCCGGACGGTGTCCCATTTTCAATAGCCACCGGGGTCTCCGCAGCCCCCTATTTCCAGATACTTCTGGACAAGGCAAAGGAAAAATACCCGGAGATAAAGGGAACCATATACCCTATAGTCAACGACTTTTTCGGCCACAGTATAAATGTCACCGGCCTTATAACCGGCGGCGACCTTATTGCCCAGCTTAAGGGCAAGGATCTGGGGGAGAGGCTCCTTATCTCCCAGAATATGCTTCGCCGGGCGGAAATGGACTTTTTGGACGACGTTACACTGGAAGAAGCCAGCGCCGCCCTAAATCTTCCCATATACCCCACAGAACAGGACGGCTTTGCCTTATGGGACGCCATGTGCGGTGAGCTCCCGGAACTTAGGCTGCCGGTGAGGGAAGAGAATAAGGAGCAGTTTTACAGGTATAATCAGAATTGACATTGAATTTTATATAGGAGGGTTTGAGAATGTCAAGACCTCTTGTTGCAATAGTGGGCCGCCCCAATGTGGGAAAGTCCATGCTGTTCAACCGTCTGGTGGGCCAGCGGCTGAGCATTGTTGAAGATACCCCGGGCGTCACCCGTGACCGGCTATATGCCGAGTGCGAATGGTGCGGCCGGAAATTCGATATGGTGGACACCGGCGGCATTGAGCCCAGCACAGACAGCGAGATACTCATGTTCATGCGGGAGCAGGCCCAGATAGCCATAGACTCCGCCACCGTCATCATCCTGGTCACCGACATCCGCACAGGAGTTACCGCCGCAGACAAGGATGTGGCCAACATGCTGCTGCGTTCCAGAAAGCCGGTGGTGCTGGCTGTGAACAAGGCCGACTCCACCGGGGCCGAAGACCCGGCCATATATGAGTTCTACTCCCTGGGTCTGGGAGACCCTATTGCTGTCTCCGCAGTCCATGGACACGGTACCGGGGATCTGCTGGATGCCTGTCTGGCTCACTTCCCGGAGGAGACGGAGGATGAGGAGGAGCCGGACTGCATCAAGGTGGCAGTAATCGGCAAGCCCAACGTGGGAAAGTCATCCCTGATAAACCATATCCTTGGGGAAAAGCGCCTGATAGTCAGCAATATGGCCGGTACCACCAGGGACGCGGTGGACACCCTCTTTGAAAATCAGTACGGCCGCTATATGTTCATTGACACCGCCGGCATCCGCCGCAAGTCCAAAGTGGAGGAGCGGGTGGAGAAATTCTCCGTCATGCGTGCCCAGATGGCCATAGAGAGAGCCGACGTCTGCCTTATTATGATAGACGCCAGGGACGGCGTTACCGAGCAGGACACCAAGATTGCCGGACTTGCCCACGAGGCGGGGAAGGCCAGCATTATCGTGGTGAACAAGTGGGACCTTGTGGACAAAGAGACAGGCACCATGGAGAAGATGCGCAAGGACGTAATGCGGGATCTCAGCTTCATGAGCTATGCCCCGGTGCTGTTTATCTCCGCCCTTACCGGACAGCGCACAGACAGGATATTTGAACTGATTAACTTCGTAAACGACCAGAGCAACATGCGCATTACCACCGGTATGCTGAACAATGTTCTGGCCGACGCCCAGGCCAGAGTCCAGCCTCCCACGGATAAGGGCCGCCGTCTGAAGATCTACTACATGACCCAGACGGGGATAAAGCCCCCCAACTTCGTCATCTTCTGCAACAGCCGGGAGCTGTTCCATTTCTCCTACCAGCGCTATCTGGAAAACCAGATCCGCTCCGTCTTTGGCCTTGAGGGTACGCCGGTGCGCATCGTGATACGCCAGAAAGGGGAAAAGGAATGATAGTCTATTGGCTTTTGCTGCTGCTCACTGCCTTTGTGGCCTATGTCTTTGGCAGTCTGGACACAATGGTCATAGCCTCCAACTTCTTCTTTCGCCATAATCTCCGGAAGCTTGGCACCGGCAACCGCTGGCTGTCCAACTTCCGCCGCATCTTCGGTGTTCCCGGCTTTATAAAATTGGCCATAGCCGAAGTTATAAAGGACCTGCTGCCAATACTCATCGGCGGTATGCTGCTGGGAATAAAGGATCATGCCGACGTGGGCCGGGCCTTTGCCTGCTTCTGCCTTGTGCTGGGACGGCTGTATCCGGTGTTCTATGAATTCAGGGGCAGCCATGCAAGCCTGGCCCTGGTGGTGGGAGCCTTTGCGGTGAACACCTCTGCCGGGGGCGCCGCTCTGGTGGTGCTGGTGGCAGTTACCTGTCTCACTCGCTATCTGTCTCTGGCTACGGTAGCCGAGGCCATTGTCCTTATTATGGTTGCGGTGCTGATAATCGACGATGCCATGCTTATGCGCCTGCTCATCTTCTCTGCTGTGCTGGTGATTTTCAAGCATATTCCCGCTATGATACGTCTGATGCAGGGAAAGGAGTTCCGCTACAGCCTGGAGGAGGATATCACCTACAAGCTGGATGAGCGCTTTTGATTGAGGAAGTGTGAATATGAGTTTGAAGCTGGAGCTTGCGTATGAGCATAAAGAGAAAGTAGGGGAGCTGTTCAGAGAATATACCCGCATGCTGGTGGAGCTTGACCCGGAGTTTCAGAAGTCCCTGGATGAGCAGAACTACGATGAGGAGCTGGAGCACCTGGAGGATAAATACGGCCTGCCCGGAGGGCGGCTGTACCTGGCATGGTATGACGGCGAACTGGCCGGCTGCGTGGGCATGAAAAAGCTGGACGATAAAACCGGGGAACTCAAGCGCCTGTATGTACGCCCGGCCTTCCGTGGACAGCATCTGGGCCGGAAGCTGGTGGAGCGCATTATTGAGGATGCCCGGAACCTGGGCTATAGCCGCCTTATGCTGGACACCATGCCGGAGCTTGTAAGCGCACGGCAGATGTACGAGAATATGGGCTTTCAGGTCACGAAGCGCTACAACAACAGCCCACTGGACACTACCATCTTTATGGAATACAGGCTGTGAAGATAATCAGCAGCAGGCGGTACTGAAGCTGGTGGAGACCATGGCAGGATAGAAATTATAGAGAATATAAGAATATAAGAATATAAAAAACCGTGGAGGTTGAATACCTCTACGGTTTTTTTGCGCCAGGGCTGAGGTGCCTTTCGGCCCGTTCCGGCTTTTTACGCTCTTGCCACATAGCCCTCTCCGTCGGAGTACATTACAGGAGCCATGCCCGACACCAGCAGTACCATGTCCTCCACTGCCGTGTCGCTGCCGCTGCGGCTATACTGAGCCTTGAAGCTCAACTCCTGGCTGAGATATCCCCACTCAGCCCAGGTAGGCAGCTGACCGGTGATGAACTGCTTCAGCTCATTGAGAAGCTCATCCTTTTGCGACACGCTGCCCAGATATACGCTGTTAATGAATACCCCCTGATTCAGTTCCACCCCCGGCGTACCGTCCATAATTGCCGAGCTTATCTCGGCAGATTTTCCCTCAGCGGGATGCAGGCTCAGCCGGTAGCTTTTGGAAAGCTCCGGCACGTTGGCCGGACCCTCCAGTATCTCCTCTGCTGCCGCACCGGCGGCGCTGCGCCCCCTGTCTACCGTAAAGGGGGAGTACAGCCCCTCCAGTTCCTGCCCGCCCACTGTAACAGCACAGCACAGATGGAGATTTGCCGCCGCCATGAAACTGAGAGCCAAAGCCAGTAACAACAGTTTCCTCCACATTTCAAAGACCACCTCCGAAGTTAACATAATACAAATTAAACCTCAGGTCAATGGCTTCGACAAAACTGGTGAAAAGCTTATAATATAAGAGTTTCTTCCTGAGTTACCGGCTCTATTTCAGTAACGGACACTTCAAAGGCGGTCTTTTCCACAGGGCCGTCTTCAGTGAGCTTTATGTAGTTGCGGCTTTGTATGCGCCCCTGTAGCTGCAGCTGGGTGCCCACAGTCCACAGGGAGGCCTCTCTCGCCTTTAGACCCCAGCAGATGCATGGCAGGTAATCTGAGCGGCCGTAATGGCGGTTTACTGCCAGCATCAGGTCGCAGATATCCCGGCCCATAGGAGTGGTGCGCAGGTTCGGTGCCTTACACAGTGTGCCGGAGAGCTGGACCAGATTCTCGTCCTCTCCGTCGCAGAAGCCAAGCTGCCGGGCCAGTACCGTTATAACCAGCTTTGCCCCCTGGCCGTGGCGGTTGTTGAAAGTGCGCAGCTGCCCTTCTACCCAGAGCTTGCTGCTGCTTTGCACTGCAAGCTCTGCCAGCTGTTCCTGGCGCACAACGATGTTGATGATATCTCTGTTGCCCGACAGCCGCTCTATCTCCAGAGGAAAGATATAAAACTGCTGGGCCCGGCTGGAATGGGAGTATACCGGGCTGCCGCACATGCTGCCGCAAAGCCGGGTGTAGTTGTTGTCGCATGTCATGTCCATGGTCTGTGCCGTCCTTTTCGTTGAGATACTAGAACATATTCCCGGAGCGCTCTTGAATATGACAGGGAAAATGTTATAATAAAGGCATCTTTGAAAAGGAGACAGGACATGGACATAAAAGAAATTCTGGAAAAATGCGACCATACCCTGCTGAGGGTGGACTGCACCAGCGAGGAGATAAAGAAGCTCTGCGACCAGGCCATAAAATATAACTGTGCCAGCGTGTGCATCCCCCCCTGCCATGTGGCCGGAGCAAGGCGCTATGTGGGGAACAAGCTGAAGATATGCACGGTTATAGGTTTTCCCAACGGATACATGACCACCGCGGCCAAGGCCTTTGAGGCTGCCGATGCCATTGCCAACGGCGCCGACGAGATAGACATGGTCATCAATATATCCATGGTCAAGGACGGCTGCTGGGTGGATGTGGCAAACGATGTGCGCGCCGTGAGGGAGGCAACCCGGGGCAAGATACTGAAAGTTATCATAGAGTGCTGCCTGCTCACTGACGACGAGAAGGTACATATGTGCAAGATAGTTTCCGACTGTGGCGCCGACTATATCAAGACTTCTACCGGCTTCAGCACCGGAGGCGCCACACGGGAGGATGTAAAGCTCCTGAGGGAGCACTGCCCTGAAACCGTGAAGGTTAAGGCAGCCGGGGGAATATCCAGCCTCCAGGATGCCATGGACTTTATAGAACTGGGGGCGGAGCGTCTGGGCACCAGCCGTATCGTTAAACTGGCCATGGAGCTTGAAAACGAGGAAGGCGCTCCCAACGAGAGCTACTGAAAAGCGAAGCGTTACCATGTATGCCGCCGAAACTATTCGGCAGCCTGGACGCTAGAGCAGCATTTGCAGTATCTGTCTGAGCCTGGCGCACAGCCACAGACCGGGCAGGGAAAGAGCAAGCCACAGCAGCAAAAACTGAGGGCATATCTGCCCGAGTATATTGCAGGGCATGGCGGAGTAGTCCCATACATGCCAGTGGAGACGGAGATTTACCAGACAGCCTGTAAAGAATTCTACCGTCGTTATGGCGGCAGCACTGAGAATGCACTTTCGCCAGAGAGGCATGATGCCCATAGATATCAGGTACATCAGACTGAAGCAGGCCCCGCCGCAAAGCAACATGGTCCAGTGGGTCCAGCCCCGCCAGCCTAATTCCAGCAGACCGTAGAGGGCCGCTCCCGTGATATATACGAGGATATATTCCATATTCTTCAACTCCCATATTAGCATCTGCTTTTGGAGGCATTATCATACGACACCGGACATAGAATAAAATTGGAAAAAAGCCTTGACAAAAAAGCAGAAAGCTGGTATATTATCAGCGCTAAAACAAAGAAGGCTCGGCATCCGCCGTCCTCACCCAGGGGCTAAAGCCCACTGTGGTCAATAGAGCACCGGCTCAAAATGGGCTTGCTGTGTTTTTTACGTGCGGATGTCATCATCCGCACTTTTATTTTCCGGAGGTGTTAACAATAGCAAACGCTGTTCATCAAATCAACGAGGAGATACTTGACAAGGAAGTCCGCCTGATAGGAGATCAGGGCGAACAGCTTGGTATCATGTCCGCTCAGGAGGCGCTGAAAATTGCCACCGAGCGCGAGTTGGATCTGGTCAAGATAGCTCCCGGTTCCAATCCCCCCGTCTGCAAGATCATGGACTACGGCAAGTTCCGCTTTGAGCAGACCAAGAAGGAAAAGGAAGCAAAGAAGAATCAGCGGGTAATAGAGATCAAAGAGATCCGGATGTCACCGGGTATCGGCGAGAACGACTTTAACACCAAGCTGAAAAATGGTCAGAAGTTCCTGAGCGACGGCGACAGGGTCAAGGTTTCCGTGCGCTTCAGAGGCAGAGAAATGGCTCACACCGAAATAGGAGAGCAGCTGCTGAAGGACTTCGCGGCCAAGTGTGCGGATATTGCCACTTTGGATAAAAATCCCAAGCTGGAGGGCAGGAATATGTCTATGTTCCTTTCCCCCAAACCTCAGACCCCGGCCAAGAAGCCGGCCAAGCCCAAGACCCCCAAGCCTGTGGAGTCTAAGGACGAATAAACGCCAGCAGCAGGCAGCCCTGCCTGTCAAGGAGATACGGAAGGAGAAATTATCATGCCCAAACTGAAAACCCATAGCGGTGCCAAGAAGAGATTCAGCCTCACCAAGTCCGGCAAGGTAAAGCGCGCACACGCTTTTAAGAGCCATATCCTCACCAAGAAGGACACCAAGCGCTGCCGCCGTCTGCGTTCCGAGGCTTATGCCGATGCGACCAACGAGGCAACCATTAAGAAAATGATCCCTTACAAATAAGGGCAGACGCTATATAGGAGGATAATCAAATGGCAAGAGTTAAAGGCGCAATGATGACTCGCAAGCACAGAAGCAAAGTTCTGGGGCTTGCTAAGGGATACTGGGGCAACAAGTCCCGTCACTATAAGATGGCCAATGAGCAGCTGATGAAGTCCGGCCGCTATGCTTACGTAGGCCGTAAGCAGAAGAAGCGCGACTTCCGCAAGCTGTGGATCACCCGTATCAGCGCAGGCTGCAAGATGAACGGCATGAACTACTCTACCTTCATGCACGGCCTGAAGCTCGCCGGTGTGGATATGAACCGTAAGATGCTCTCCGAGATGGCCATACACGATCCCGCCGCCTTCACCGCCCTGTGCGACATGGCAAAGAACGCAAAGTAAAATAAAGCATATAAGGCAGAAAAAACAGCCCGGGAAACGGCTTAGCCGCTCCCGGGCTGTTTATAGGTTTGTACAGCGTTGAGCAATGAACAAGGCGGAAGTATGAAAAGCTTTGGAAGAAACAAATGCACAAAAAGGGAGGACAGACGTGAAAAAGGTGCTGATACTGATGGAACTCAGTTCCGGACAGAGAAAAAAGCTGGAGGCTGCCGGGGCGGGCAGTGCGCTCACATTCAGCAGTCCGGACCGGGTTTCTAAGGAGGATATACAGGAAGCAAATGTTATTATAGGCCTGCCGAAGGCAGACATGATACAGGCCTCGGAAAATCTCGAACTTCTACAGCTGGAGTCGGCGGGGGCGGACGCTTACACGGCGCCTGGGGGACTTAATGAAAAGACTGCGCTTACCAATGCCACCGGGGCATACAGCCAGGCTGTGGCGGAGCACGCCCTGGCTCTGACACTGATGTTGCAGAAAAAACTGCACCTGTACAGGGACGAGCAGAGAGCCGCCCGCTGGCAGGACAGAGGCTGCGTCAGTTCTCTTCGGGGAGGCACTGTTGCCGTGGTTGGCCTTGGGGATATTGGAGATACTAAGCAAGGCTTGTTAAATATATGGGGGCTTATGTCATAGGGGTAAAGCGGCGGCCATCAGCCCTCCCTGAATATGTGGATGAGCTGATGCTGACGGAGCAGCTGAATGAAGTCCTGCCCAGAGCCGATGTAGTAATGTCTGTGCTGCCAAATACTCCAGCTACAAGATACATATATACCGACGAGAGTTTCCGTCTGATGAAGGACAGCGCCATATTTATAAACTGCGGCAGGGGGAACGCTGTGTCCGCCCAAACTCTGTACAGGGCTTTGACCGAGGGACAGATAGCCGCTGCCGGGATAGACGTGGCGGAGACAGAGCCACTGCCGGAGAACAGTCCGCTCTGGGGCCTGGAAAATCTTATGATAACTCCCCATATCTCCGGGAGCCATCATTTGCCGGAGACTGTGGACCGAATAGTGGATATCTGTGCCGGAAATCTCCATGCTTTTTTGAACGGAGGAAAACTTAAAAACGTGGTGGATCTCAGTACGGGATACAAAACCTGATTCTTTGTGTCCAACAGTCTAAGTTATGCGCTGCACTTCAGGCGGCATGGCTTCAGCCGGTTCAAAAAGATCAAGTCACTCCCGGGCCTTAACAGGCTTTGATAACAAAAGACGGGGCCGGGACTGGACTGATAATATGTATAATAAAGAGCTTCAGCTGGAATAGCCAAAGGCAGAAAAGCCGTGCCCTGTGGTAAAATAGCCTGTCGGAATAAAGCCCCTGTTATCAAGAGTTTTTGAGCTCGGCAGCATCTTGCAATCGGGTAAAATACCGGGCGCAGAAGAGGAATTAAAACTCCCCGACTTACCATTAGGTAAGCCGGGGAGTTTTTGCTTAGGGAGTTTTGAAACAGGGCAGATGCTTACTAGTCAAACAAGCGGCACATTACGAAATGGTCCTTGTCTACTTCCTTTAAGCTCAGGCCGCCCTCCAGGCATTTGTCCGTGCAGTATTTGCACCTGGAAGCAAAGCGGCAGCCGGGCTTGGGATTGATGGGGTTGCTCACTTCACCCTGTATTATTTCACGATGCCGGTTCCTGCTGTTTATTGAGGGGACAGGAATAGAAGACAGCAGCATTTTTGTATATGGGTGGAGAGGATTCTTGAACAGCTCCTTTGAAGGCGCTTTCTCTATGCACTGTCCAACATACAGTACGGCTATCTCGTCGGAGATATGCCGCACCACCGACAGGTCGTGAGTGATGAAAAGATAAGTCAGGCCGAACTGATCCTGCAAATCCATAAGCAGATTGAGTATCTGGGCCTGTATGCTGACGTCAAGAGCTGAGACAGGTTCATCGCAAACAATGAATTCAGGCTGCATTGACAGGGCACGGGCAAGGCCTATGCGCTGCCTGCGTCCACCGTCAAGCTCATGGGGATAGCTGTTAACAAGCCTCGGAGAGAGACCTGCTATGTCCATAAGCTCCAGAACACGCTGCTCCAGAGCTTCACGACTCTTGTACAGCTTGTTTACGATCAGCTGATCTGCTATCAGCTGATAAACCGTATTGCGGGGATTGAGGCTGGAGTAAGGGTCTTGGAAGATCATCTGCATCTTTTGACGCAGATTCCGAAGCTGCTTCTTGTTATACTCCAAAATATTCTCGCCGTTATACAGGACTTGCCCGGAGGTGTAGGGCTCAAGACGGAGAATCGTGCGGCCAAGAGTGGATTTTCCACAGCCGGATTCACCCACTACGCCCAGCGTGGTCCCGCGCTTTATTTCAAAGCTGACGTCGTCCACGGCGTGAAGCAGACCTCCGCCGGTTTTAAAGTACTTCTTTAAATTTTTTACTTCCAGAAGGGGAGAGGAGCTCTTGTTATTCTCCATCCGCTTCACCTCCCTTATTGAGCAAATGGCATTTTACCATGTGTGTTCCCTTGATGAACGGCTCCGGACACTCCTTCCGGCAGCGTTCGCCGGCAAAAGGACACCGGGGATGGAACTTGCAGCCATCGGGCAAATTCGTAGGGTCAGGCATAAGTCCGTTTATGGGCTTTAGTCTGTCACTGTCGCCTTCAAGACTTGGGATGGAACCAAACAGACCGTCGGTATAAGGGTGATGCTTGTTGCCTCCGAATATGTCTTCCATAGTGCCAGACTCTATTATCTCTCCGGCATACATCACCGCAACTTTGTCGCAGGTCTCGGCAACTACACCAAGGTCATGGGTTATCAGTATCATGGCGGTGTTAAGCTGCTCCTTGAGCTTCTGCATCATTGCAAGAACCTGAGCCTGTATGGTAACATCCAGTGCTGTGGTAGGCTCATCGGCTATTACAAGACTCGGATTACAGGCCAAAGCCATTGCAATAACTATTCGCTGCTTCATGCCTCCGGAAAACTGATGAGGATATTCCACCTTACGGCGCTTGGGAATGCCCACCAATTCCATCATCTCGTCCACACGTTCCTCCAGCTCTTTTTTGCTCTTGCCGGAGTCATTGTGTAGCTTCAGGGACTCATAGATCTGGTCACCTACATTTATGACCGGATTAAGACTTGTCATAGGGTCCTGAAAGATCATGGAGATTTTGCTGCCGCGTATTTTGCGCATCTCGGATTCTTTTAAATCAGGCAGATTTACACCGTTAAAAAGAATGGTACCGTTCTTTATTTTGCCGATATCCTGGGGCAGCAGCCGAAGAATGCTCAGAGCAGTGGTGGTCTTTCCTGCACCGGTCTCTCCCACGAGGCCAAGAGTCTCGCCGGGCATGAGATCAAAGCTCAAGCCGTTTACGGCGTGGACGGTCTCGGTATCCGTCTCGTATACTACCTGAAGATCTTTGACTTCCAGGAGCTTGCCGTTGGTTGATTCTGTCATTACGCCATACCTCCCTTAATTTTTCAGCTTGGGATCGAGAGCGTCTCTCAGACCATCGCCAACAAGGTTAATTGAAAATACGGACAGGGCGATCGCCACGCCGGGAATTGTCACCAGATAGGGGTAATCGTACATGTATTCCCTGGCCTGGTTAAGCATTGCGCCCCACTCGGGCTGGGGAGGCTGAACACCCAAACCAATAAAGCTCAGTCCGGCACAGAGCAGTATCATCTGTGCAATAGACATTGTGCCCTGAACAATAATGGGGCCGATTGCATTGGGGAGAACGTCATGTACAATTATGCGCAGGTCGCTGGAACCTCCCATACGGGCAGCTTCAATGTAATCCTCTCCTACCACGGAGAGAACGGAGGAGCGCACTACTCTTGTAAAGCCGGGTACCTGGGATATGGTAATTGCTATCAACAAATTGAATATGGATGGCTCCAAAGCGGATACTATGGCTATTGCCATAAGCAGCGTGGGTATACTCATAAGAATATCCATGAGACGCATTACTATCTCGTCAAACAGACCGCTGTAATACCCACACATGGCGCCCAGAAGCCCGCCGATGCCAAGAGAGATTATTGTCGTGAAGAAACCTAGGCTCAGAGAGATACGGGCACCGTGCACTATTCTGGCCAGCTGATCGCGGCCATTGCCGTCAGTACCAAAAGGATGCTCTGCAGATGGAGGCAGAAGTCTCTGGTCAGAGTGCATCTTTATTGCACCTTCGTCGTAATCAGCTATCGCGTCGGCAAATACAGCCATAAGGATCATGGCCATAATAATGACCAGTCCGATCATGGCCAGCTTGTTTTTCTTGAAGCGGCGGACTATTTCTCTGGACCGGTTGCGTCGGGCCGCTTTTAAATCAATTCTAACTGCTTTGTTTTCCATAGATCGTCCTCCATCCGGCTATGACTTGGTATACTTTGCCTTGATTCTGGGGTCAATGAATGCGTAAATAAGATCTACGATCAGCATAGTAATACACACCATTGCAGCAAAGAACACTATTGAGCCGGTGACAAGGGGGGTGTCCTTCATGCGTATCGCGTTTATCATAAGGGTGGAAATGCCCTGCATGGAGAAGACGGTCTCTATCAGAATAGCACCGCCCAACAGCTGTCCGAAATCTATGCCGATGGATGTGATGACAGGCAGCAGAGCATTCTTAAGTTCATGATGAATTATTATCCTGCGTTCATCGGCACCCTTGGATCTGGCAGTACGCACATAGTCGGAGCGTATAGTCTCCAGCATGGTGGTGCGGGTAAGGCGCATGATTTTGGCCGCAGTGGGAGCGGCAAGGGTAAAGACAGGCAATACATAGTGCTTCCATGTGCCTACCCCGTTGGTGGGAAACCATTTAAGCTGAACGGCAAAATAAATTATGAGCAGCATACCAAGCCAGAAACGGGGCATGGATGTGAATATCATAGCGATGGATGTGCACGCCATATCCGTAACGGAATACTTCTTTATGGCCGAAATTATTCCCAGAGGGATTCCTATAATGGCCGTAAGAATGGCACTAAAAATCGCCAGCTTAAATGTGACAGGCAGACGCTTTACAATTTCCTGAAAAACAGGCCGACCCGTCTGCCAGGAAGTTCCGAGATCTCCGTGAAAAGCATTCCACACATATTTGGCATATTGTACCAGAAGCGGATCGTTAAAGCCCAGCTCCTCGTTCATTGCGTCTATGGCTTCAGGGGTGGCATTCATACCCAGCAGCAAAGTGCCGGGATCACCGGGAGTAAGACTCATTATAAACATAATGAGCAGAATAACTCCCAGGAGAATGGGAATAAGCAGCAGAAGCCTCTTGATAACATATCTCAGCATTGATGGTTTCACCTCTCGTCGTTAGAATTGAGTGAGCATCAGATCAGGTGCGCTTGTTCAGTGCAACTACCTCGATTTCGCACAGTGCACCAAAGGGGAGACTCTTGACGGCAACACAGGTGCGCGCCGGCCTGCTTACAAAATGCCGGGCGTATACTGAATTGAACTTTGAGTAGTTGTCCATATCCGTAATGTAGCAATTGGCCTTTACAACGTTTTCAATGCTCATGCCGTATTTTTTCAAGGTGGCCTCTACATTTAGCGCCGCCTGTTCAGCTTGAGCTTCAATATCGCTGCCGGCCAGCTGCCCATTGACGGGGTCGGTGCCTATCTGGCCGGAGAGGAAAAACAGCTCCCCGGCTCCAACGGCTTCTGAAAGTATGGGATTTGAATTCTGATCGCTCATTTTATCCTCCGATTGTTTATGTGTTTTTTAAATTAAATTATACGCAGCAGGCCGGGATTGACCTGAGTGTTGGAGAGAAGCTGGTAACCGTCTTTTTTCACCAGTACCAGGTCTTCAAAATGGAACATACGTCCCTCCGTCATGACCACCGGCTCTATATTGAAGACCATGTTTTCCTCCAGCGCGAAATCCTCAACAGGGCTGAGCATTGGGAACTCGTGGCACTCTATGCCCAGGGAGTGGCCGATGTGGGGAATGCTGAAGGGAAGACCTCTCTTGGCCATGCCGTCGGCACACACCCGGAAAAGCTCACTGGCAGGAACGCCTGCTTTTATGTGGGAGAAGATCTCCTCCTGGGTTTCACACATCTTGCTGTAAATGTCCACATATTTGTCGTTCAGCTGCCCTAAGCAACCCACCTACGACTATGCTGCTCAGGCTTTTCATATACCGGTCTATATTCTCATATACATTAAGCACGAGAGTATGGGGAGTGGTGTATTTGTATACAAATATCGAAGAGCGGGCCTGCGATTTGGCCGCATACATCATTGATAACCGAGCAACCGTCCGCTCCGCCGCCACAGAGTTCGGCATTTCCAAATCAACGGTACATAAAGACCTGACTGAACGGCTGCCCAGGGTGAACCCGGGATTATACAAGCAGGTGCGGCAGCTGCTGGACATAAACAAGGCGGAGAGGCACATCCGGGGCGGCCTGGCCACCCGGAGAAAATACAAAGGCGATGACTGAGCCTCTGGAGCCGCCTTTGGCAGCCCGCCCGGACAGTGGCGAAAAAACCAAAGCAGCATTTTGCAAAGGCAAAATGCTGCTTTATAACTGAAAGACTATAACAAATCTATTCTACGGAGCTTTCCAGAGGCTCATAGAACATGTCCAGGTATTCCTCCAGTGTGACTCCCAGTTCATATATCTCCGCTGCGGCTTCCTCTCCCACATAGCGGTAGTGCCAGGGCTCATAGATAATGCCGGTTATATCGCTGCTTCCGTTGGGGTAGCGGAGGATAAAACCGTAGCGCCAGGAATTTTCCATAAGCCACTGCTGGGTGGAAGTTTCCTCCTGACCCTTGTCCAGATTGGTGTAGAAAAAGTCGATGATGTCCACGGCAAGCCCTAGCTGGTGCTCACTGGTGTTGGGTTTTGCCACACTCATGGCGGCAATTTCCGGGGCTTCGTCCGGGTCTACGCCCTCCAGCACCAAGCGGCGTATCTTGTTGTTAAAAAGGAACTGCTGCTTTTCCAGGCTTCTATAGGCGGAGCATATGTATGGATAATTCCCGGCCTCCTTGCAGTCGGCTATCATTTGCCTGAGAGCCTCAGCACAGCGCACGTCCACATACAGCGGGTCTTCGGTATCTGCCTGAGGTATCTCCTCCAGCTCCGGCTGATAGTCCTCAGGCAGTTTGTTCCAAGGATTCACAAGTATGAGCAGATCTGTAGGCTCCCGGAGCTCCGGCGTGGGTTCCGGAGTGGCCGTGGGCGTTGGCGTCGGACTGGGCTCCGGGGTGGCTGTGGGGCTTGGGACGGGTGATGGGCTGGGTGTAACGGCGGACTGAAAGAGCACATCAGAGCCAATATTCATGAGCAGTAGGCTGAGCATGCATATACATGCAAACAGCAGCACGGTGAGCAATACTATTAAAACAGTTCTGTCTCTATTTTTAAGCTTCAATTCAGACTCTCCCTTAAAGGCTGGCTGGGGTTCCGGTAGATAGGCCGGGAGCAGATAAAAAATCCAGACTTACATGGCAACTGTACAATATGTTTACAAAAAAGTCAAGGAATCCCCTGTAAAATGGTATAAAATTCATGATGTATAAAGAAAATAAAACCAAGAGGGACAGACGGAAAAATAGGGCGAATATTGGAAGCGCCGCCTTCTGCTCCTTCAGCGGGAATTGCAGCGCAGGAAGGAACTTCCATTGGCCGCTTATGGAGGTCTGCGGTAAAACTGTGCTGACACTACCGGCGGCAGAGTGGAGAATAAAAATGCAGGAAGTCTATGAAATGCTGAAAAAAGCCGGGACCTACTATCTGGCCACCTGTGACGACGGCCAGCCCAGAGTCCGCCCATTTGGCACGGTGAACATCTATAACGGTAAACTGTATATTCAGACCGGAAAATCCAAGGCGGTGTCTCATCAGCTCCATGCCAATCCCAAACTGGAGATATGCGCCATGGTGGACGGAGACTGGCTGAGAGTGGAGGCCAGCGCCGTGGAGGACGACGACAGAGCCGCCCGGGTCAGCATGCTGGAGGCCTATCCCGAGCTGCAGGCCATGTACTCCCCGGACGACGGGAACACCGAGGTGTGGTATCTGCGTAATGTAACTGCCACGCTTTATTCCTTCACTAACCCACCTAAGGTATATAAGTTCTGACGTTTTTGGGGCACAAAAGTGCCCCAAAATTTTTTCTGTTTATATAAAGCCTGTGTAAAAGCTTCCTTGCGTGACATTTCCTGCCTCAGATGCTATGATAATACCGAGGTGAAAGCCATGCGGGATATAGGGAAAAACATCAAAGAGCTGCGCTGCGCCAGAAGGCTGACTCAGGAGGAACTGGGGGAGCGGCTGCACGTGACGAGGCAGACCATATCCAACTATGAAAACGGCCGCACCCGGCCGGACATAGACATGCTGCTGGACATTGCCGCCGCCCTGGACACCGATGCCAACGCCCTGCTTTACGGTACGCCCCAGATGGAGGACAGGCGAAGGGAGTACCGGAAATTCGCTGTTGCTCTTGCACTGTTCCTTACCGTGTATGCAAGCTATCTGTTTCTCCAGCCCATAAGCATTGACCTTATGAGCCGGAAGTATATCAATAGTCTCAATGTGCTGCTGGCCTCCGTAGCTAAGCCATTATATATGCTTATTATGGGATGGCTTATCATGCAGGGAGCCGGTCTGCTTGGGGCAAGACCTCTCAGATGGAGCAGGGGGAAGTATCTCCGATGGGGTATTTTGACACTGATAATTTTCGTCGCAGTATATTTATTTCCCATCATGGTATACCATATCGTAGGTCTTATATGGTATATTAAGGGTATTCGCGGCGGCGTGAGTTTTCCGGATATCCCGGTGTATACGGCTCTGGCAGACAGAATATGGTGGGTTATAGCGCTCAAGCCGTACTTATACGCCTTTCTGGGGGCGGCACTGTGGCTGCTGGGCTTTCCGGCGGGGAAGGGAGAATCTCAGCCGGAGGTGGGACCCACAGAGCCAGCGGAGGAATAAGAGCCTGATTTAAAATCGAGCTTGGAAAAAAGCCTCATATGTGATACTATGTACAGGCAGTCCGGCGCCGTGAAATAGGGAGCCGCCGGAGCATGACCTGAGTAAATGAGGTATTAGGTTTATGAGACGGCTGAACACGATCCTGCGTTGCATATTGCCTCTGGTTGGCGTGGTATGTATTGTTATACCCGGCCATGTGACAAGCGTGCTGCCCTATCTGCTGGGCGGCGCCATGCTGGTGAGGGGCCTTGCCCACGCCATAGCTTACATACGCTCCGGAGAGTTTATAAAAAAAGCCTCCGTGGAGATGGGGCAGGATGTGGTGCTAATTGTGATGGGTATCTCCTTCCTCTGCGAGGGGGCGGGAGCTCTGGGGCTGATGGGCATAACCTGGGGCCTTATCGGACTGAGGAAGGCGGCGGCCACTATCGACCAGGCCCTGCGGCAGGCACTGGGCCGGCAGAAAGTCCTTCTCACAGCCTTTGAGGCACTGATACGCCTGGCTCTGGCTCTGGCGCTGCTGTTCGACCCATTTGAAAAATTCCCGTCCCATATCGTCCTTTTGGGCCTGGAGCTTATACTGGCAAATATCAGGCTGCCAAGAGAGGCTGCCCTGCCTTCGGCAGAGGAGCACTGAGAGGCAGAGAGAACAAAAACTTTTCCAAAGTGTGAATAATAAAGGGAAAGGGCCGGGATAGGCCCTTTCTTCTATTGTAAAAAATAAAAAAAGTGATATAATACCCTCTCGAAATAAAATACATGGAGGCATAACCATGACTAAGATAGACATTTTTTCCGGTTTTCTGGGGGCGGGCAAGACCACCCTTATCCGCAAGCTGATAGCTGAGGCATATCAGGGCGAGAAGCTGGTGCTCATTGAAAACGAGTTCGGTGAGATCGCCATTGACGGCGGCTTTCTGAAGGACGCCGGGGTGGAGATCACCGAGATGAACTCCGGCTGCATCTGCTGCTCTCTGGTGGGCGACTTCACCAAGGCCCTTAAAAAGGTGATGGCGGATTACGCTCCTGACCGTATAATCATTGAGCCCTCCGGCGTGGGCAAGCTCAGCGACGTGGCAAAGGCCGTCTCCGGCGTGGAGGGAGCCCAGATAGGCGCAAAGGTCACTGTAGTGGACGCCGGCAAGTGCCGCATGTACATGAGAAACTTCGGCGAGTTCTTTAACGACCAGGTTGAAAACGCCGACCTCATCGTTATGAGCCGTACCGACACCGCCTCTCCCGAGAAAATACTGGCCGCCACCGAGCTGCTGAAGGGCCTGAACGACCATGCCGGACTTATCACCACTCCCTGGGACAAAATCTCCGGCAAGCAGATAAGCGAGGCAATGGATGAAAACGGCCTGAGAGCGGAGATGGAGCGGCTGGCTCAGGAGCATCATGAACACCACCACGAGCATGACCATGAGCATGAGGAACATGAGCATCACCATCACGAGCATGATGAGCACGAGCACCACCACGACCACGATGAGGAGTGCAGCTGCAGCTGCCATGACCATGAGCATGATCACGACCACGACCATGAGGAACATGAGCACCACCATCACGAACATGATGAGAACTGCACTTGCGGCTGCCATGACCACGACCACGAGCACCATCATCATGCCGACGAGATATTTACCAGCTGGGGCATGGAGACTCCCAGAAAGTTCAGCGAGGATGAGCTGCGCAAGCTGCTCTCTGCTCTCGGTGACGAGGAGCGCTTCGGCGCCGTGCTGAGAGCCAAGGGCATTGTGGATGCCAGCGACGGAGAGTGGATATACTTTGACTATGTGCCCGGTGAGAGTGATATCCGCCGTGGCGCCGCCGCCGTAACCGGACGCTTCTGCGTCATCGGTTCCAAGCTGAATGAGCAGGCACTGAAGGAGCTGTTTAATATTGAGTAATAAACCAAAAGACGTCCCCGTATACCTTTTCACCGGCTTTCTTGAGGGCGGCAAGACCAAGTTTATCCAGGAGACTCTGGAGGACCGGCGCTTCTGCAATGGGGAGAAAACTCTGCTGCTTATCTGCGAGGAGGGTGAGGAGGAATACGCCCCGGAGCAGTTCGCCACCGACACTGTGCAGATCCGTGTGGTGGAGGACCAGAAGGACCTGACCAGGGAGAACCTGGAGAAATGGCTGACTGAGACAAAGTCCGAGCGGGTGGTGGTGGAATACAACGGCATGTGGATGCTGGATGTGCTCTACAATGCCATGCCGGAAAACTGGATGGTGTATCAGGAGTTCATGTTTGCCGACTCCACTACATTTTTAAGCTACAACAGCAATATGCGCCAGCTGGTCTATGACAAGCTTAAGAGCGCAGAGCTGGTGGTCTTCAACCGTTTTGACGAAAAGACCATGGACAAGATGGCATTTCATAAAATCGTCCGTGGTGCTTCCCGCCGGGCGGACATTGCCTATGAGGCCAAGAACGGAAAGGTGGTCTATGACGACATTGAAGACCCCCTTCCCTTTGATTTGAATGCCCCCATTGTGGAGATAGGGGATGATGACTTCGCCCTCTTCTACCGGGATATGGCCGACGAGCCCAAGAAGTACGACGGCAAGACCGTCCGCTTCAAATGCCGCTGCCTGGTGCGGAAAAAGCTGCCCGCAAACTGCTTCGTGGTGGGCCGCCATGTTATGACCTGCTGCGTGGAGGATATTCAGTTTGCAGCCCTGGTCTGCCAGTGGGACAAGGCCGACACCGTGAAGGACGACAGCTGGATGATACTTACTGCCAAGGTCAACTTCAAGTTCCACCGGGCATATAACCGCCGCGGTCCCGTCCTCAGCTATATCTCCGCCGAGAGTTGCGAAGCTCCCGAACAACCTGTAGCCACATTCTATTGAGAGGTAACATGAGATATAAATGCCTTGTCTTCGACCACGACGACACCGTGGTCAACAGCACTGCTACGATACATTATCCCTGCTTCCTTAAATACCTGTCCATCCACTACCCGGAGAGAAGCTGCTCTCTGGAGGAGTATTTCCTGAAAAACTTCCACCCTGGATTTGTACAGATGTGCAAAGAAGACTTTGGCATGACCGAGGAGGACATGGACAGGGAAGTGGTGTTCTGGACCGACTATGTGAAGGAGCACATCCCCCAGGCCTATCCGGGTATGAGGGAGATAATGGAACGGCAGCGCTCCCAGGGTGGCCTCATCTGTGTGGTGTCCCATTCCTTTGAGAATTACATACTCAGGGACTACAGAGAAAATTCCCTGCCGGAGCCGGATGCAGTGTACGGCTGGAGCCGGCCTCTGAACGAGCGCAAGCCCAATCCCTTTCCCCTGAAGGACATTATGGAGCGCTTCGACCTGAAGCCGGAGGAGCTGCTGATGATAGACGACCTGAAGCCGGGCTACGACATGGCTGCCTCCTGCGGCGTGGACTTTGCCGCCGCCGGCTGGGCAAGCGACATTCCCCAGATAGAGAGCTTCATGCGCCAAAACTGCCGTTACTATTTTAAAACAGTGGGAGAGCTGGCAGATTTCCTGGGCTGAAAAGAGAATATATAAGCTGAAAATATGGCCCGGGCAGTTACTTTCGTAACTGCCCGGGCCGTTTGACGCTATTGATTAATTATGTGAAACCCAAGGGGAGTATGACCACTTCAATTCCAGAAATCGGTGTCTTCCTTCAGCCCGATG
>ENA-ORTU01001641-ORTU01001641.1-human-gut-metagenome-genome-assembly--contig:-NODE-1641-length-22224-cov-2.472371_pt1 | contig 22224 bp, 19 predicted proteins | sample MGYA00241910_ERZ509184 | MGnify/ENA primary metagenome ERZ509184 (study PRJEB26280, sample SAMEA2338847) | human gut metagenome | biome: human gut; feature: human-associated habitat; material: faeces... | reverse complement strand
CATGATATTCCGAGGGTGAAAGACCTGTGAGCTTTTTTAAGGTGCTGCCGAAATAAGCCACATCCTTGTATCCCACCATATCCGCCACCTCGTATACCTTATAGCGGCAATCCCGCAGCAGCTTCATGGCCATATGTATCCTGTAGCGGGTGAGATAGCCCACCACAGTGTAGTTTGTTTCCTTCTTAAAAACATGGCTCAAATGGCCCTCGCTGACCCCCAGGTGCTGGGCTATCCCGGTTATGTTTATGCCGCTCTCTCCAAAGTGCTCTGCTATATACTCCAGAGCCTGGAGCACATAGCGGCTCTTGTCTCCCTTGGACAGGAGCAGTTCGTCGCTGAGGCTCAGCTCACTGCGCTCCTGCTCCTTCTGGTGTACCCGCTCCACCGCCGCCACCAGCTCCCTGTCTTCAAAGGGCTTGAGCAGATAGTCGTCGGCCCCCAGCTGAAGGGCGGAACGGACATATTCAAAATCGCTGTAGGCTGTCAGCAGTATCACATGGGCCCGGCATCCCCGGCGGCGCAGCTCCTGGAACATGGTTATGCCGTCCATTTTAGGCATGCGCACATCGGTTATTATAAGGTTTGGGCTGTATCGCTCCGCGGCCAGCAGTCCCTCCTCACCGTTGGCGGCTTCTCCCACTACTACACATCCCATGGAGGCCCAGTCTACCCCCAGGACTATGCCCCGGCGCACCACCGTCTCGTCATCTATCACAAGAACCTTCAGCATAATTTTCCTCCTTTTTCCTCATGGGCAGCCGCAGTTCCACCCGGCTTCCCATGCCCGGTGCGGAGACGGCGGATATACCGTACTCCTTTCCGTAATACAGCCGAACTATTCTGTCCACGTTTCTCAGCCCCAGGTGTCCTGCCGGCATCTCCCGCTCAGGGCTTTGGAGCCTGCGGAGGATTTCCGGGGGAATACCCTGGCCGTTGTCTTCCACAGCCAGCACCAGAGTCCCCCCTTCCGCTGCGGCAGAGAGCTTTATATATCCGTCGTCCATATTGGCCACGCCATGGATTATGGCGTTTTCCACCAATGGCTGGAGAATAAGCTTGGGTACCATACAGTGCTGGAATTTTTCGTCTATATCCAGTTCCCAGGTAAAGCGGTCCTCAAAGCGCACCGCCTGTATATCAAGATACTTTTCCAGCAGCTCCAGCTCCTGCTCCAGTGTAATGAGCTTGTCCCCGGATATGCCCGCCCTGAGCAGCGCTGCCAGACCCGTGGCCATAGCCGCCACCTGGGGCACGTGGTTCGTGACTCCCAGCCACTTCATGCTGTCCAGGGTATTATACAGGAAGTGAGGATTCAGCTGGGCCTGGAGCATGGACAGCTCCGTCTCGTTCAGCTCCCGCTCATGCTGCACCGAGCGTTCCAGATTCTGCCTGTATTCCCGGGTCATGCGGTTAAAACTGGAGGTGAGCCTGCCCATTTCATCGCTCCTGTCACTTAAAAGCTCAACCTCATAGTCGCCCTTTTCCACCCGGCCCATGGCCTCATCCAGCTGGTTCACCGGCTTTGACAGATAATGGCTGAGAAGCCAGGCACACACCAGGCTCAGCACCAGACACAAAAGGCCCATCATAAGGCAGGCATAATACACAGAGGTCATCACCGCCGGAGTATATATCCTGGGCTGCTGAAGGATGAGGGTAAACCCGCTGTCCCCAAGTTTTCTCATATAAACGCTGTAATAACCGTCTCCCAGTTCCGCTCCGGAGAGCAGCGATTCTCTCAAAGTCTCTATCTTATCCTGGGTATGTATGCTGTCGGAGCAATAGACCTGCCTCCATGTACCGTCCAGAAGGAACACATCGTTGGCAGAACTGAAGCTGTCTCCCAGCAAGGTGTCAAACCCGGTCTCCACCACACGGATCAGAATATAGCCGAGTATATTTCCGCCGGAGCTGCGTACCGCCCTTGACATGACGAGCCCGGGCTCCTCATCGGCCTGTATGCTCAGGCCTTCCGTCTCACCCGCCGAGCGCAGCGCGCCCCAGCCGGTGGGAAGCTGTACATCCGTCTGGCTGCTGTCGCTGCTGTAGCAGCGCCGCCCATCCCTGTCGTATACCTCCGCCACGGCATGGTCCCTGAGTCCGGCACTCTGCTGATACATAACCTGATAAAGCAGCTTTGAGTCGCTGCCGCCCCGGCGCAGAGCGCTGCGCACCACCGTGCTGCCGGCAAGCTCAAATGTGATTTCATCCGCCTGCTCAATCATGGCATTCAGTTTCTGTTCCAGCTGCTCAAGCTCCTCCATGGCCTGCTGACGGAGCATATCCTCGCTGCTGCTTATGGCTATCTGCATGACGAACACATCGCAAAGAAGCATAGGCAGCAATGTCACCAGCAGCACCGTCACGAAAATGCGGTTTCTGAAGGAACTCTTTATCCATTCTCTCATTCTTCCGCTCCTTCAAAAAGCTCTCCCCATATCTCCAGCAGCTCCTGCTGTTTCTCGCTTGCCCACTGCAGGTCATAGTCTATCAGCTTGATATCCTCAAGCCCATCGTCGGAGCCGCAGACGCTGTGGCGGGAGAAGTCATCTGCCAGAAGCTGCTGCACATCCGGGCACAGCATGAAGTCTATAAAGCTCCTGGCGTTTTCCGGATGTCTGCATCCGGCCACTATTGCCGCCCCGTCAGCCACGGCGCTGGTTCCCTCCTGGGGATAAATAATGTCTATGTCATAGCCCTCGTCAATTCCCTTCAGAGCAGTCTCCTCCAAAGTGACGCCGATGTAGCAGCTGCCCTCGGCCACGGCTCCGATAACTTCCCCGGAGGATGAAAGCAGCCTGCCGTCGAGGTTTGCGGCAAAGCTTTTCAGATTTTCTTCCCGGTCTCCCGGCAGGGCCTGGAGCAGGGTGCAAAGCCCGGTATAGCTGGAGCCGGACACCGCCGGGTCGGCAAAGGCTATCTTGCCCCGCCATGCCGGGTCCAACAGGCTGGCAAAACCCGTAGGCGGGTTCATGCGCACCAGCTTTGTATTGTATATCAGCACCACGGGCAGGGCGGAGAAGGGGCTGTAGCTGCCGTCGGTACTGCGATACCGGGGCTCAATGCTTTCGTTATATATGCTGTAATAGGGGCTGAAGCAGCGGGCATAGGCGCTGAGGCTGTCCGCCCCGCCTCCCAGCATCAGGTCACAGTCCGTATTCCCCTGGGATATTTTCTTCAAAAGCTGAGTAGTGCCGCCGGTCTCCAGCTCCACCCAAATGCCGGTGCGCTGCTCAAACTCCCTGATGAGAGGCCCGTACACTTCCTCCTTGTGGGAGGTATATATCACCAGCCGCCTGTCCTCAGGCGGCGCAAAGGCGCTGCCGTCCTCGTCCCCGGCCCGGCCGCAGGCCGCCGTAAGCACGGCCGCCAGCGCAAGAATACCTGCCATTATTCTTTTCACTTCTGCGTCCACCTCCCTGCACTTGTCTTTTTATAATTTTATCACGGATCGGCCCCTTTTTACAATGAGGGCAATAAAAAACCTGCTGCTGATGCAGCAGGTTTTTTCAGGTTTGCTTACAGGATATGTACGGCGTCGGGGTCGAATTTCAGAGTACAGCTCTCCCCCACCTTGTATATCTTCTTGTTTTTGGGGTTGCTCTCTGTGAGCTTTACCAGGGTATTGCCTACCATCACCTGATAGTTCTGATATGAGCCCATGAAACAGCTGAGAGTGACCTTGCAGGGCAGCCCGCCCTCGTCGGCCAGGTATGCGGATTCGGGGCGAAGCACCAGAGTATATTCCTTGCCGGTCTCCAGGCCCGCCTGGCTCTCCACCTCAAGGCAGTTGCCCTCAATATTGAATTCCGCCCGGTTGCCGCTGATGCTTTCCAGCCGTCCCTTGAGGAAATTGGCCTCGCCGATGAAGTCAGCCACAAACTCGCTGTTGGGGTGGTAGTAGATTTCCTGAGGCGTACCCACCTGGGCCACCACGCCCTTGTTCATAATGATGATATTATCCGACAGGGCCATGGCCTCGCTCTGGTCATGGGTGACGTAGATGGCAGTGATACCTACCTCCTGCTGTATGCGGCGGATCTCGGTGCGCATGGAGACACGGAGCTTTGCGTCCAGGTTGGAGAGAGGCTCGTCAAAGAGGAGGACGGAGGGTTCTATAACCAGGGCCCTGGCCAGGGCAACGCGCTGCTGCTGGCCGCCGGAGAGCTGGTTTGTCATACGTCCTTCCATACCGCTCAGCTCCACCAAGTCCAGGATCTTCATGACCCGCTCTTTTATCTCGTCCTTGTGCACCTTTCTCAGCTTCAGGCCGTAGGCCACGTTGTCGAAAACATTGTAATGGGGCAGCAGGGCGTAGCTCTGGAACACCATGGCCGTGTCCCGCTTGTTGGGAGTCAGCTCGTTTATGGGCTCGTCCCCCAGATAGATCTCACCCTCGTCCGGGCTTTCAAAACCGGCGATCATGCGCAGAGTGGTGGTCTTGCCGCAGCCGGAGGGCCCGAGCAAGGTCACAAAGCTGCCCGGCTCTATGGTCAGGGAGGTGTCATGCACGGCATAGAAATCCTTGCCGGTCTTAGGATCCTGATATATCTTGGAGATATGCTCCAGGCGGACGCCTTTCTTTGTTTTTTCCATGGCTCAGTTGTCCTCCTTTATTTTCCGGCTGGTGCCGAAATACTTTATGAACAGGTTCATCAGCACCACGGCGCCATAGGTTATTATAATAAGTATTGTGGCAAAGGCGCAGGCCAGGCTGTAGGAGCCCTTTTCCGCAAACTCATTTATCTGCACCGTGATGAGCAGGAACTGGGGCGTAACCAACAATATGATGGCGGAAATAGCAGTTATACTGCGCACGAAGGCAGTGACCAGTCCGGAGAGGAAGGAGTCCTTTATAAGGGGCAGGGTCACGGTCATAAAGACCTTGAAACTGTCGGCCCCCATGTCGTAGGCGGATTCCTCTATGGACTTGTCTATCTGCTGCAAGGCAGATATTCCGCTTCGGGTACCGGTGGGCAGAGAACGCACCACAAACACTATTATGAGTATGAGGCCCGTGCCGTAAATTCCCTGGAGAAATCCGGTGTGGAACACACCGCTGGCAAAGCCCCGTATGTATCCAACGCCCAGCACCGTGCCGGGCACTGCCATTGCCAGCATGGACACGGCTTCAATAAAGCCCTTTGCCTTGAACTTCCGCTTTACCACCAGGTAGGATATTATCATGCTAAGCAGGGCTGTTATTGGCGCCGCAATAAAAGAGAGCAGGAAGGAGTCGGTAAAGGCCTGGAAACCGTGATAGCGGGTGAAAATAAGGCCGAACCACTTTCCGGTCAGTGGGAAGAACTTATAGCCCCAGGTGGGGAAGAAGGAACCTATGGGCACGCAGATATACATCATGATGACAAAGCAGGCGGCCAGGGAGCAGAGTATTGTAAGGGGTATTTTCACGCTTCTGTCCTCTATGAGCATCCTGCCTCTGGAAGCTTTTCCGGTAAGGGTGGCGGCGGTTTTTGCCTCCAGGTAATATTTCTGCACCGCAAACATCAGAAGGGTTATGCACAGCAGCACCACGGCCATGGCCGCAGCTCCGGCCTTGTCATAGGCGCCGGTTATCTGAAGGTAAATCGTGGTGGCCAGAGTGTCGTAGGAACCGCCGATTATCATGGGATTTGCAAAGTCGGCAATTGACTCGATAAAGGTGACCAAAAAGGCGTTGCCAAGGCCCGGAAGCAGCAGGGGGAAGGTGACGCTGGTGAACACCTTCATCCGGGAGGCCCCCATGTCTCTTGCCGCCTCCTCCAGAGAGGGGTCAATGTTTTTTAAAAGTCCTTTCAGCATCATATAGCACACGGGGAAAAATGTCAGTGTCTGGACCGTAACTATGCCCCAGTAGCCATAGACGCTGTTGTCGTATATGCCCAGCAGGAAGCGGGTTATTATGCCCGCCTTTCCGAAAAGCATGATCATGGACAGGCTCAGCACAAAGGGAGGCGAGACTGCCGTCAGCATGGACACCACCTTGAACAGCCCGCCCACAAAGCGGTTCATCCGCACATAGACCTCCACATAGGCGAACAGAAGCCCAATGAGAGTGGAGAGAATGCCCACGAGAAAGCCCACCTTAAGGGTGTTGGTTATTGCCGTTGTAAAAGTGGGCATCTTGAATATACGCTTGAAGATATCCAGGGTCAGCCCATTATCTCCATAAAAACTATCCACCAGCAATATTGCCAGAGGGTAGAGAATAAACAAAGTCAGAAATGTTATCAGCAGCACTATAGTGGTAACCATGACCGGGTCGGCCATCAGCTTTTTCCTGTCCAGCGCTGCTCCTTGACCTCTTGCCATAAAAGCTCTCCTTTCTTTTCCGGACGGGAGATCGTCCCCAGCGGGGACGGCTTTTTAAAAAATGGAGGCGGCGACAGCCGCCTCCATTTTGAGACATGCTTTTGTTGTTTTATTACTCAGTCTGGAAACGGTCGTCACCGCCGCCAAGCGCGTTCATAACTTCTTCCACATAGGTGGTAATGTTGGCGGTAGCGTCATCGAAGTCATAGTCCATGACGTTTTCGGGGTCCAGACCGAACTCGGCGGCCTGCTCGGGCTGCTCGGCATTGTCAATGACCAGGAACTGATAGGAGCCGTTGTCCTTGGCTATGTTCACGCAGTCGGGAGACAGAGCATACTCTATCCACAGCTTTGCGGCATTGGGGTGAGCGGCGCCCTTAAAGATGGCGGTTGCGCCGATTTCAAAGGAGGTGCCGGAGCTGGGGATTATCAGCTCAATGTTGGTGTAGCCGTTGTCCAGGATCTGGGTAATGCCGTCATGAAGGAAGCCGATGCCTATGACGCACTCACCGGTGCCCACGTTCTTGGACGGGCCGGAGCCGGATTTGGTATAAACCTGTACATTCTTATCCAGGTCTACCAGATACTGGATGCCTTCATCGTGGCCGTACTTCTGGATCATGGTGTTGATGACCAGCTTTGCGGTGCCGTCAGTGTTGTAGTTGGACAGCCATATAAGCCCTTTATATTCAGGCTTGAGCAGATCGGGCCAGTCCTGGGGAGCCTCAAGCTCCATGCGCTCCAGCTCATCCTTATTCACCATAAAGCCCAGAATGCCCTTATAAATGCCGTACCAGCAGCCGTCGGGATGACGGTACATATCACCCAGCAGGTGGGAGGCGTTTTCGGCCTCATAGGGCTCCAGCAGGCCCTCGGCAGCCACCACGTTGTAGGGGTCGGTAGTGCCGCCGAACCAAACGTCGGCGGAGGGATTGCCGTTCTCTTCCTCTATCTTTGCCTGGACCTCACCGGTGGACAGGCGCTGATACTGGGTCTTGATGCCGTAGAGTTCCTCAAACTTTGCGCAGGCGGCAGCCAGATACTCCTCTTCGCAGGAGCCGTAGACCACCAGCTCGCCCTCAGCCTGGGCCAGTGACACCAGATCGTCGGCGGCGGGTGCCTCCTCAGCGGGAGCCTCGGCGGCCGGCTCCTCGGCGGGTGCCTCCTCAGCGGCCGGCTCGGAACCGCCGCAGGCGCACAGAGACAGGGCCATCAGCAGAGCAAGCAGCAATGCCAGAAACTTTTTCATTTGCTTTCCTCCTTACAGAAAAATTTTTCGTCCGGGTTTCTGTATATAACACACAGAAATTATCCCCGCTATGGTGCATAAATTGTATAACTTTTAATAAAAGCTGTCAACGTTCCAGTGATCAATTCACAGTTTTCTAATAATTTTATCAGTTTTGCCCGGCATATTCCCACCGCACTGCAAGGCCTTCGCTCTCCTTCAAATCGCAAACCCCTCCCTGACTGCACGTCAGGGCAGCAATCGGGATCGCTGAAAATGTTCCGACCGGAGGCAAGTTGCCTCCGGCCGGTTAAAATTCACTATTACACCATTACAGAAAAAAACTGCATACTACATGAAGCGCTCAAAATATTGGGCAATGCTCTCCTTGAGCCGCTGCCGTGAACTGTTCATCTCTTCCTTCAGCTCCCTGTATTCCTTCCTCAGCTCCAGCAGTTTGTTCTTCTGACGCTGCAAGTACTCGTCCCAGGCCTCCATACTGTTGGACATGGCCCGTATAAAATCGTCGCTGGGTCTCTCGTGCTGGGGATATACTCCTTTGCGGTAGTTTTCAATGACCGTTTCATAGCGACGGCAGGCTTTGTCCACGGCTTCCTCCCAGGATATATAGAGCCGCTGCTGGGCCTGGGTCCCCACCCGCTTCACTGTCTCAGGACACTGACACAGGGTATCCAGCTTTTCCGCCATGGAGTCGCTGTTTTCCTCTATAAGGAAGCCGGTCTCCCCGTCCTCCACGTCCTCGGCAGCGCAGCTGCCCTGAATGAGAACGCTGGCCAGGCCGCAGGCCGCGGCTTCCCTCACCACCAGTCCGTTGGTATCGAAAGTGGAGGGGAAAAGGAAAAGGTTAGCCCGGCAGTACCAAGCCCTTATAAGGTTGCGGTCATGTATAGCGGGGCAGAAAAACACTCTGTCCCCCAGCTCAAGTTTTCCGCAGTAATCCATTATCTCATCCCGGTCGGTACCGCCGCCCACAAAGACCATGCGGAAATTTCGTCCGCTGTCCGATAGTTTCTTCAAAGCGTCAAGAATGATGCGTATCCCCTTATACCACATCATGCGCCCCACAAACAGGAACAGAGGAATACCTTCAGGCAGGTCATAGTCCCGGCAGGCCTCCTCTATGAGCTTGTCCTCCACCCGTCCCCTGGGAAGGTCAACGCCGTTGGGCATGATTATATAGTCACCCTCATACCCCAGGGAACGCAGGTTTTCTCCGGCTCCCCGGCTCACGGTCCACACCTCATCGCAGGCGGAGATATTCTCCACCAATATGCGCTTGGCCTCCTCCTGCAGCAGCTTGCTGCTTATAGCCTTGGCTATGTCTATATCAAACTTGGTGTGGTAAGTCATCACAAGAGGCACGTCTATTCTCTCCCTGAGCAATCGGGAGAGCAGGGTGGAGCTGACAGGACAGTGGCTGTGTATTATATCAAAACTCTGGGAGTCAAGATGTCTCTGTATCTCCGGGGAAAAAGGCAGGCCGGCCCGGTATCCCACAAGTTTGGTGGTGTCCAGGCTGGGATAGCGGCAGACGGGAAAGGGGAAAACGGAGTCGTCCGCCTGAGGATTTGAGGGAGTGACCACAGTGGCGGAACCGTAGCTCTCATTTATTATCCTGGCATAGTTGGTGACTGCATTGGCCACCCCGTCTATCTCCGGCGGGAAAGAATCGTTCACAAGGCAGACGTTAAGTTTCTCCATATCTGTTTCCTCCTTAATGGTCTGAGTCGATTATAAAGGTATTGCTTGCGGATTTCAAGGCCGTGGGACAGATTGACAATCCCGCCGCCGGGTGTTACCATCATATAAACTGTTCCGTAACGGTCCGGCCATTTTCTGTTCCGGGCTATATAACAACACACAGGAGGACAATTTTCATGTTCAGATTCAACCACTTCAATTTTAATGTATTGGATTTGGAGCGCAGCCTGAAATTCTATGATGAGGCCCTGGGGCTTAAGCCCGTGCGGGAAAAAATCGCTCAGGACGGAAGCTATAAGCTGGTATTTCTTGGCGACGGGGAAAGCGATTTTTCTCTGGAGCTGACCTGGCTCAGGGACAGGGACAAGGCTTACGATCTGGGCGAGGGTGAATTTCACCTGGCCTTTACCGCCGAGGATATGGAAGCTGCCCACGCAAAGCACAAGGCCATGGGCTGCATCTGCTTTGAAAACACCGCCATGGGCGTGTATTTCATTGAAGACCCGGACGGTTACTGGATAGAGATAGTCAGGAAGAAATAAGCTTATCTTAACACTGAAAAGGAGAGGACAGCCATGCAGGATATACTTATAGTAGTGGATATGCAGAATGACTTCATTGACGGCGCTCTGGGCACCAAAGAGGCCGTGGCCATAGTGCCCAGGGTAAAAGAGAAGATAGCATCCTTCAACGGTCCGGTTATCTTCACACGGGATACCCACCCGAAAAATTACATGGAAACCCAGGAGGGGAAAAACCTTCCGGTGCTCCACTGCATAAAGGGTACTGAGGGCTGGCAGATACGCCCGGAACTGGACAGGCTGCGGAAAACAGAGCCCGTGGACAAGCCGGGCTTCGGCTCCGTGGAGCTGGGGCAGATGCTGCTGGATATGAATGAAAAAGAGCCCATCGCCTCCGTCACCCTCATCGGTCTTTGCACCGACGTTTGCGTTATTTCCAACGCACTGATAATCAAGGCTTTTCTGCCGGAGGTGCCTGTAAGAGTGGACGCCGCCTGCTGCGCCGGTATAAGCCCGGAGAGCCATGACAACGCTCTTTCCGCCATGGCCATGTGTCAGGTGGAGATACTGAGGGATCAGGGGGAGACTTAAATGGAAGATCTTAAGCTGAGAAAGAAGAACCTGATAATGTTCCCCCTGGGCACCGTTGGCAGGGACATGGTTTACAACCTATTCACCAGTCAGCTGCTCACCTTTGTGCTCTTTACCCGTTACCTCACCGCCGCACAGCTCACGGCAATCACCGCCATAATGGTGGCCGCCCGCGTCTTCGATGCCCTCAACGACCCCATCATGGGAAACATCATAGAGCGCACCCGCACTCGCTACGGCAAGTTCAAGCCCTGGATGGTAATCGGCATCCTCTCCACCTCCGTGGTGGTGTATCTCATGTTCAACGTGAAGCTCCAGGGCTGGGCCTTCGTATGGTTCTTCGGTGTGATGTACTTCATGTACTCCATAACCTATACCATGCACGATATATCCTACTGGGGCATGATACCGGCTCTCAGTTCCGATGCCAATGCACGCAACCAGTTCACCGCCCGCACTACCCTCTTTGCCGGCATCGGCAGCACCTCCGCCTCCATTCTCATCCCCATGCTCACCGCAGGCGCCCTCACCATTGGCGGCAGCGCCTCGGTGGCCTACGGACGCATCGCCTTGGTCGTGGCTATCCTGGCGCCGCTGTTCATGTGCTTTCCCCTCTTCGGCGCCAGGGAGCGCAGGGACGACATGGAGCAAAAAGCTCCCCCTATCAGCATAAAGAAGATATTCACCACCATCTTCTCCAACGACCAGTTGCTGTGGATATCCCTCATTTTCCTTATCCAGCAGCTGGGCAATAACCTGGTTCTGGGCGGCATTGGCTCCACTTACATATACTTTGAGTTCGGCTACACAGGCGGCCTCTATTCCCTGTTCACCACCGTTGGCATGTCTGCCACCGCCTTTCTCATGATATTCTACCCCGCCATATCCCGGCACATTACCAGGAAAAAACTTATGGGCCTTATGATGCTTATATCCTCCGTAGGCTACGTGCTCATGTTCCTGCCCGGTCTGCTGCTGCCCTCGGGCACGGTGAAATTCGTCTTCATCGTCATAGGCTACATGCTCTCCAACTTCGGCCAGTATTGCTACTACCTTATTATGATGATATCCATTATCAACACCGTTGAGTACAACGAGTACAAGACCGGTTCCCGGGACGAGGCAATTATCGCCTCCCTGCGCCCCTTCATCACCAAGTTCAGCTCCGCCCTGGTGGTTGCCGTTACCTCTTTCACCTATATCATTCTTGGTGTCACGGACTTCACCAACCGCATTTCCACTCTGGAGCAGAGCTGCACTCAGGGCATCATTACCGAATCCGACAAGCTCAGTCAGATAGCTCAGGTTCTTCAAGGCGTCCAGTCTGTTCAGAGTGCCGGTCTGCTTATCGCCATGACCCTTCTCCCCTGGCTGCTGATGTTCCTGTCCTACATTCTCTACAAGAGGCATTACAAGCTGGACGAGGATGAATACGAGCACATATGCTCCCAGATAGAGGAGCGCAAGAAAGCCGGTGCGGCAGTATGAGCCTTACCCGTCTTGCCCTGGCATTTGCCGCTCCCATACCGGATATTGAGAGCTTCCAGCGTTACCTGTTTATAGGCCCCCATCCGGACGACATTGAGATAGGTGCCGGCGCCACGGCGGCAAAGCTCATCTCAATGGGGAAAAAGGTCTGTTTTCTCATATGCACCGACGGTCGCTACGGAGACTCTCTGGCTCCTGATGGACTTAGCCGTGAAGATCTGGTAGCGCTCAGGAAAAAGGAGAGCCTGGGATCCGCCGCTGCCCTGGGAGTGAAGGACGTGCGTTTTCTTGGTCTTTCCGACGGCGGCTTTTATGACGATGTGGAGCTGCTGGAAGGCATTGCCGCAGTCATGGGAGATTTCCAGCCCGACTGTGTCTTTGCCCCCGATCCATGGGTCAGCAGCGAGTGCCATGTGGATCATCTGCGCTGCGGCCAGGCCGCCAGGCAGCTCAGCTGCTTCGCCCCCTACGCCGGGATAATGGAGCGGCTGGGCTCCTCCAGCGCTCCGGTGAAGGCTCTGTGCTATTACATGACTGCAAAACCCACAGCCTATGTAAAGACAAAAGGCTTTACCGATGTCCAAATGAGAGCCATTTTTGACTGTCACCTCTCCCAGTTTCCTAAGGACTCCGGTGAGGCAAAGTCCATCAGGCTGTATCTGCGTCTGCGCTCTGCGGATATGGGCCTTCGCTGCCTTTCCACCGCCGCCGAGGGTTTCCGCACCCTGGGCCAGATACACATGCACTGCCTTCCTGAGGCGGGCAGGTAAGCCCCAAGGAGACATATACCGGGAAAATGCATATTGCCAATTTCAGCGGCAGGCCTAAGGCCTGCCGCTGAGTTTTAAAAATGTCTTTTTCAGCCTATAATTGTCCCGTCGCAACCAGGTGCAACCGGCAGTTGCGAAACTGCAAGCCGGTAATGCTTGCCCCGCCGGAGCACTTCCATTATAATAGAGCCAGTCTGGAAGCAAGGAGAACAACACATGAAACTATCCGAAAAGATCTACACCTGCCGCAAGAAGGCAGGCTGGTCCCAGGAAGAACTGGCCTCCCGCCTGGGTGTTTCCCGCCAGGCCGTCAGCAAGTGGGAGACCGGGGAGGCGGAGCCGGAGGTGGCCAAACTACGGCTGTTGGCTCAGGTTTTTGAAGTGAGCATAGACTGGCTGCTGTCGGAGGAGGACGAGCCTATTGAGTCCGGTGCAGCGGCTCAGCCCCAGTCGGATCGGCTGGAGCATCTGCCGGGGATACTGGGCCGACTCTTTCGCCGCTACGGTTATCTTGCCGGTGTATATGTCACCATCTCCGGCCTGGGCATCGCCCTGATAGGTTTCCTGGCCAGGTACATGTCCAAGCGTATGTTCAGCGGCTTTGGTCTCGGTTCCGGCTCCTACGGCATGTTTGACAGCAGCTTTGGGCCTTCTCTGGAGAGCTTTGCCGTCAACAACCCGGTGTACATTATGGGCGGTTTTATGCTGCTCATAGGAATCATTATTGTGATAGCCGGTATAGCCCTGGCAGTGTATCTGAAAAAGCAGAGCAAAAAGTAGAGGCGGGAAGAGGAACTTATTTAACAGTTCTGCCATCAGCTTGTCAAAAAAGTCCTTACAGGCTTTTTTGACTGCGCTTCTCCCGCCAAGCATTTTGCCCTTGGCCAAATGCTGCTGCGCTCGAAAAGCCTTGATTTTCAAGGTTTTTCTGTGGCGGGTTATTGTATCACGAGAATTGCGACCCTGCCGCTGCCGGGGGCAGATAAAGGCAGGGCGCAATTTCCGCAGCCGCCCGAAATAAAAGCTGCAAGTGCAGCTTTTATTTCGGACTTGCGGCAAGGCGAGCAAGGGGCCTTGCCCCCTCGTGCTCCCCCGCTGCTCTATTGTCTATGCTTATATTATAGTTTTTTGACAGTCTCGGGCCGGGCACGAAGCCCGGCCCTTTTTACCTGAAAGCATTAAGGAGGCCGCCAATGCTCTGCCGCGAAAAGCAGGAAGAATATATGGCCCTGGCTCTGGAGCTGGCCCGGGAGGCCGCCTCTCAGGGGGAGGTCCCGGTGGGCTGCGTCATTGCGGATGCCGGCGGTCAGGTGATAGGCCGGGGGCGGAACCGTCGTATAGAGTGCTCCGACGCTACCGCTCACGCCGAGATGGAGGCAATCCGTCAGGCCTGTGCTGCGCTGGGAGATTGGCGGCTTACGGACTGCACCATGTATGTGACTCTGGAGCCCTGCCCCATGTGCGCCGGGGCAATTATTAATTCCCGTATTCCGGTGCTGGTCTACGGTGCCAAAGAGCCCCTCAGCGGTTCCTGCGGCAGTATCATAGACCTGTTCTGGGAAAACTACGGCCACCGACCGGAAATCTACGCCGGGGTATTGGAGGCAGACTGCGCCGCAGTGCTCCGGGACTTCTTCAAGGGGAAACGGTATTGAATGTTTTATTTGCCGCTCCCCCGTTGTGCAAAAAAACCGAGGGCCTGAGCCTTCGGTTTTTCTATTTTATTCCTTTATGCTGCCGTCGGGATTGAAGAGGGGCAAAGGTGCCAGGGTTATAATGTCGTCCCGGTCCTGGGCATCGCCCTCGGCAAGGACGGCCATCTTTCCGGCAATAATGCCGCCGGCTCTGGTAACCAGTTCCTCCATGGCCTGGAGGGATTCGCCGGTGGATATAACGTCGTCCACTATCAGCATACGCTTACCCCGGATAAAGTCCGCATCGGCCTTGTCCAGCACCAGCTTCTGCACTGCTGCAGTGGTAATGGATTTGACCTCAACCTCAAACACTCCGGACATGTAGGCTTTGGCGCTTTTGCGAGCCAGGAAGTACCTGTCGGCAGCGCTCTGGCGGGCCATTTCGTAGAGCAGAGGGATTGCCTTGGCTTCAGGAGCGATGATGTAATCGTACTCCGGGGCCCGCTTTAACAGCTCGGCCGCACAGTGCACCGTAAGCTCCACATCGCCGAACATGACGAAGGCACCTATGTAAAGGTCGTCCGCGACCTTGCACAGGGGCAGCTCCCGCTTTAAGCCGGCAATGTCCATCTCATAAGTCATTTGTCTGATTCCTCCTGAGAATACTTCTCATGTTATATTTATTACTATACCATTCTATAGGAAAACCAGGAAAAATCAAGTGCAATTTGCAAATTAGCAATATCTTTATGTACCGTCTCTCACAAGCAGAAAGATATTGTAAAACAAAGAACCCCGCAGCAAGCTGCGGGGCCCTTTGTTTGGGAGAAAAGAGAGGATTTATAGGAGTAGAAAAGTAGCAAATTAGGTGGGGAGCAAATCCCCTGGTTTGCCGGCTCAGCCGGCTGGCAGCACCTTGGCAGGGCTGTCATAAGTGGAATCAGGCAGCAATTCGTCAAAGGTAATGCTGACAGTGAGGTTTTCCCCCGCCCGGTAAATCCGGACTTCCGTGGTATCCCCGGCGGAGAAGCTCTTTACGGCGCTGCTCAGATCATCGTAGCAGCTTACATCCGCATCTCCCAGCCCGGTTATAATGTCTCCGGGTCGGAGGCCGGCCTTTTCGGCGCTGCTGCCCGGGTCTACGGAATACACATAGGCTCCCAGAGGCATGCCGTAATACTGGCTGTACATGGATGTGTAGCGCTCATCCAATTTTACGCCCATATAGGCTTTGCCGGTGACATATCCATTGGTTATCAGATCCTGGGCTATTGACGCCGCATCGTTTATTGGAATAGCAAAACCAATGCCTTCAACGCCGGTGTCACTGTATTTCGCGGTCACCACGCCTATCACTTCGCCCCTGGTATTATATACCGGGCCGCCGGAATTACCGGAGTTGACAGCGGCGTCGATCTGGAACATATTTATGGAATCGACATTTTCATCTGTTTTGATTACTCTGTCGAGAGCGCTTACATGGCCGGTGCTCATGGAAAAATCCAAGTCTCCAAGAGGATTTCCCACAGCATATACCGTATCTCCTACGGTGAGGCTGTCGCTGTCGCCCAAGTCCGCCGGAGAGAGGTTTACCGCATCTATCTTCAGCACGGCAATATCATTGCTATCCTCCACGCCCACGATGGATGCGCTGTAGCGGGTACCGTCGTGGAGCATGACCGTCAGATCCTGGCCACCGGTGTAAGCATACTCAATAACATGGTAGTTAGTGACTATGTATCCGTTTTCGGAAATGATAAAGCCGGTGCCGGTAACTGCGGATGAGCTGGTCAGGCCGAACAGGTTTGTATAGGCCACTTCGGTGGTGATACCCACCACCTGCCGGCAAGCCCTGTCATATATGGTGGATGCCGGAAGCGTACCTGCCTCTCCAGCTGCGGTGGCTGAGGCAAGCGTGCTGCCATCTTCGGCAAGGGTCTGTTCTTTCAGCTCGGTCATGCCCTGCTGCAAAGCATCCACCCGCTCCGTCAGTCTGGAAGCCACATAGGCTCCTCCGCCCAGGCCGCCCAGCAGAGCGCACACAAGGCAGAGACAAACTGTCCTGGCAAAGCTTCCTGCCTTTCCTGGGCTTTTCCTTGGAGCCCTTGGCTCCTTGGGTTCTCTGGGAGCTTTTTCCGGTGGAGTGTAGTAGCGCGGAGGCACAGTGCTGTCCTCTTCCCGGACATAATGGGCATCGGAGTATATCTTCTGAGTGTACCCGTTTTTGTAATGATACTCCCCATTGACCCTGTCGGTCTGGCTTTCGCCCGGCCGGTAGGATTCGTCGGAATTTATCACATCATTTTCGCCCGGCACAAACATCCGTCTTGACCTCACTGATCCTTTTGATACAGTACTCTTGCTTACAGGCTATAATATAACCCGTATTTGTGACGCTGTAATGAACAAAAAAGCAAAAATTTATAAACACATTGTTTAATATCCGTAATAAAAATATCGTTTGCGCTCTCCTGTTATTTCCCGGCAGAATATGACAAACTTTTATCCCCTCCTTGGGTATACTTGTCCCATAGGAGGTGAACGTATGAAAAAGATAATGACTATAGGCCTTATACTTCTGCTGTGGGCGACACTGTCTGCCCAGGTCGTGGCAGAAGGCGAGGTCATGCCGGAGCCTTCTCCGTCCCTTTCCCCGGATATCGTCGTGCCCTCCACTACAGGTACTCCGGTGAATAGCCCGGCAGTTGAAACCGTGCCGGAGCATCCTCTACCCGTTTCTTCACCTGCCACCACGCTTTCGCCCAGCCCAGAGCCCACAGCTTCCCCCCAGCCCGGTTCCGGAGCTTCCGGAAAAGAAGTATCCTCGCCAAGTATTTTCGATCTCCTGGAGGGCAGCAGTGCCACCATGGAGGTGGATATGGTGGCTTACTATCTCAGTGAGATGAGCGCCGCAGCGGCAGCCGGTGACACAGATGCAGGCAAAGAGGCAGAGGAGAACCGCAACGCCCTTATTGACCTCAACGGAAACGGCGAGACGAAGATAGCCTTCGACGACCTTTACCTGCTCGCAAAGCTCATCTATGCCGAGGCTGGCAGTGACTGGCTCAGCGACGACTTCCGCCTGTGCGTGGGAGAGGTGGTGCTCAATCGGGTGGCATCCCCGGAATTTCCCGACACCATCTATGACGTAATATATCAGAAAAACCAGTATTCCAGCGTCAGCAGCCCAGGCTTTTCCACACTGGTACCCAGCCAGGACTGCGTGGATGTGGCCATCCGGCTTTTGCAGGGGGAAAGGCAAATGGTGGAGAGCGTAGTATTTCAGTCAAACTACGCCCAGGGGGAGATATTCTCCATACACAAAGACCGGCGTCTGGGTGATACTTTCTTCTGCATCAGCAACAATCTGGAGCTCTACCCATAGCATACAAATCCAGCGGGAGCCGCCTTTACCTGGGGCTCCCGCTGGATTTCTGCATATTCCGATTAAAGCTTTCTGCTCTTTGCCAGGCTCAGTAGATATCATCAACTACCCTGGAGGGAGGGGCCTCCAGTATCTCCGGATGCTGGAACAGATATCGGTAAGCCTGGAGGAACTGGGCGTAGTAATGTCCGTCCACGGTGCGCTCGTCCATGACCATCTTGCAGTCCACATATTTCCTGTCCACCATGTTTCCATGACGGTCCAGCTCGTAGGCATGGCGCTTGGCGCCGAAGGCGATGAACACCGGCAGAGTACCAAAATTATATATATGGTGGTAAATGGGCCCTATGCGCAGGGAACCCAGGTCAGTGATTATCATGGAGCCGTGGAAGGGACTGGCCTCGGTTATGGACTCAGGCAGCCAGCCGAAATAGTCCATAGCTCTGAGAATGCCAAGGGCAAAACGCAGCAGGAAGCGGGGCATACGGCACAGGGCTTCGGCCACATCCTCGGTATTGTTATTTCCGTCAGAGGCCTTTATTTCCTCGATTTTTTCATTCATCTTCCTGTATACGTCGAAGATGGTATCCGTAGGTTCAAAGTACACTTTTATCGTGGTCTCGGTGGCATCCAGCGACAGGCTGCGCTTAACGGTCAAAACCACGGCGATCCTGTCGGCTGCATAGATGCGGCGGCCGGCTATGAAGCGGTTCACTCCCGGCAGCATGGACACGCAGCGCACATAGGCCGCTATGAGGAAGTGGAGTATACCCATACCTTTATAGCCCTCGACCCTCAGGCGGCGCAGGTTCTTGTCCAGAACTGAAACTTCAAAGCTCTCTTCATATTGGTTGCAGGCATCATTACGGGTGGGCATAATAAAGGGAATGAACTTGTTGAAAGCCGGCAAGGAGCGAACCAACCGGCCGTCCTTTCTGTCGCCGAAGCGGCGCTTATATGTATTCATACGTATTTCCCGCCTTTGAATTATTTGAAATATTTTAAGTATTCCTCAGCACCGACATTATACAGTCATTTGCCTCAGATTACAAGTAAAAGATATAATATTTGTTAATTTTAAGATAAATTTCAAATACATCTCCCTTTATTGCATGGACAAAACAGCGGGTGTGTAAAAATTTTTACACACCCGCTCTTGCAATCATCCAAAGCTGGCCCTGCCCTTTGGTAGCATATCAGCTTAAGATTCACTGTCATAAATTTCCGCTCACCACTTGTTTTCCACTTTCTCGGCAAATCCCGGAAAGTCTTTTACCTCTATCGCCCGACCGTCATCCAGCACGGCCCGACCGGTGAAGCGTCCGAAAACCTGGTGCTGATCGGATTTTATGAGCTTTATATCTGTACAGGAGGCTCTGTCCAGCACAGGGACAAAGTCCATTTCAAAGCGTCCGTCGTCAGAAGTAAAGGTCCATGGGGACATGAAGTCCTTCTCGTCCCCGGGGATGTTGAACTTCACCTGGCTGAGCTTGTGAGCTTTGCCCTTGTAGAAGAGCATATTCTCACTGGCAGCAGAGGTGTCTCCGAAGCCATAGCCGATGTTCCAGCCAAAGGGCGCGCCGTCCACCTGATAGGAAGCTGAGCCCCAATACCATGTATTGTGATAGGTCCACACTCCCCGTCCCCAGTCCAGCACGCCGAAGCTGTCCGCCGGGTCAAAATCATAGCTGCGCCTGTCGTAAAGTATCTGGCCGCTGGCTCTCATGCAGTTTATTTTCTGATTATAGTAGAAGTGGCCCGGTTTACTGAACGGGGTGCATATGACCATGCTCTCCTCCGGCTCTTCAGTGAGCTCCAGCTTTGCGTATAGAGAGCCGCCTGGGCCGAAGTTTTTCATCTGGGCAATGAGGGTACGCTTTCCGTCCCCCTTGTTTATAAAGCTGATTGAATAGCCCTTCCCGGCGTGGAACACGTCCCCCACGGCTGAGGTCTCCGGCATTTTCAGCTTGCCCAGAGGCATGAAGCTCATGGGGCTCCTGGTTATCTCCCAGCCCTCCTCAAAGTTCAAAAGGGAGATGGAGTCCAGTCCCATATAGCCGTTGTCGTCCACGGTGAGTGCCAGGGCAAAGCGGCCATTATTTATAAGGTAGTAGTCCCACTCCTTGATACGCAGCTTTGAGGCTTTGATATTTTCACGGCGGTATATGGGCAGCAGGCTCTTTGCGTATCCCGGCTCTGTGAGATTTCCCTTGACATCCAGAAGGGGGATGGCCTTTGTTATCTCATGTTGCATTTGTCACACTCCTTTTTTCATGCGGCGTATATCCCGGCCCACGAAGGGAAGGGCGGTGAATTCCCCGGCTATCCGGGAGCATATCTGAGGCGTATATCTCTTTTGCAGCTGTTCGTCGGTGAGATTCGTGCTGATGATTGTCTTTTTCCCATTCACCAGTCTGGTGTTTATAAGGGTGTACAGGGCGCTCTGGGACATTGGCGTCACCATCTCGGTGCCCAAGTCGTCCAGTATCATAAGATCGCAGTCCTGCATACGTCGGACACGCAGTCCGGCAGTCTCTCCCTCCTCCGTATCCCTGGAAAATTTTGCGGTTTCAAAGTAATCCAAAGCTGTGGCGGCAGACTCATAGCAGACGGAAAAGCCCTTGTCCGCCACTACACGGGCTATACAGGCGGAGAGATAGGTCTTGCCCAGGCCGGTTCCCCCCTGCAAAAGCAAGCTTGGAGAAGTTGGGGAAAAGTTCTCTGCAAAACGGCGGCAGGCGGCATAGGTCAGAGCCATGGTCTCCCTTGGCACTACATGCTTCACCGGGTCCGGCTCATTGGGATAGAGGCTCAGGTCAAAGCCCTCAAAGCGCTCATCACCCCTGCGCATCAGAGTGCCAAGCTCCTTTGTAAGTTCCCTGTTATAGAGCCGGTCCAGGCAGGAGCAGACCTTTCCCTCATATATTCCCGTATCCCTGCACAGGCGGCAGGAATATATCTCGTCCAGGTAATCCGCTCCGAAGCCTTCTTGTGTGAGCAGTTCCGCCCGGCGCATCTGCATATCCAGATTGCGCTCCTTAAGCTCTCCTATGCGCTCTTTAAGGTCCGGGCGGCGAGATATGGTCAGGCGCACCAGCTCAGCCATTTGGCTGCGCAGGGTGCTGTCTATCTGTTCTACCTCCGGCAGCCGGGAATAGACCAGAGCCCGGCGCCGCTGCTGTTCTTCCCGGTTCGCTTCCCGTATCTTATCCAATTCATTTCTGGCCCTGGCCAGAAGCCTTCCGTCATAGGCCATTCTGCCACATCCTTACATTTTTTCAACTATGGCCCGCAGGGCGTCCATGTCTATGGGCTTGTCCGAAGCCGTGTTCTGCCGGGCTGTCGGTTTCCTGCGGCCATCCTTCTCCTCCACCTGGGTGCCGCTGTGGATATTTTTTTCGTGCCAGCTCAGGAGGATCTTATTCATATAGTTCCATTTGAGGGCACCTGTATTGGTCACTGTCCTGTCATAGGCGATAGAAATGCAGTCCTCCCCGAAGCCCATGTCCAGCCAGGAGGATATGTACTTCTGCTCCGTTGCGGTCAGCTCCCTGCCCCGGATACCCAGGCTCTCCTTGATTCTGGCCGTATCCTCCCGGCGCCGGCGGCTGCTGCGTATGTATTCCTCAGCCTGCTCCAGACTCATTATTTCCCGGTTTGCCCAGACATAGGCCTCCTTTTCAATAAAACGCATGGAGGGGCGGCGGCCCTGGGAAATAAAGACGCAGTGATTGAGCAGCATGAGAATAACTTCCGGAGGTAAAGCCAGATAGTCGTATATTCCGAAAAGCCGTTTCAAATCGCTGCTGCTGAGCACATGTCCCAGTACTTTCTGAGCCTCGGTTACAATGGCGGAAAACCCTGCGTCTTCCTTGGAGCGGCGCACCAGATCCTCCGTCTCATATTCCGGCAGCTCCTCTGCCGGAGAGGGTTTTATCGGCTGTCCGGGCTGTGTCCCCGGAGCGGTGTTTCCCGGCAGCAGCCCCATACGCTGGAGCTTTTCCCTGGCGGCAGAAATCTCCCCCATAGTACGGCACAACTCCCTGGCAGCCTGCTCCATATCATCCCCGCCATGGCGGCAGAGATAGATATAAAGCAGGGCCACATCCCCGTCATGGGCGGCAATGAGGGCGTCCGCTGTTGAATTGTCCGGAAGGCAGCACTGCATTTTCTTACCTCTTTATCCTGAAATACCCGGCCTTATAGGGCAAAATTAAATTTATGTTAATGTTTAATCCATAAATTATTCCGTCGCCGTGTTATAATTTATTAGTTGGCCGTGTACCGGGCCGGCAAACTTTCGTAAAAGCTTTCTTGTTTTGCGGTAAATCATATTATACCATTATTTTTTTCTTGTCGCAATAGGCTTATCTGTGCTATACTATGCTGGAGTTATAGTGTACAAATATAGGAGAGATAGACAAATGCTGGAATTGCTTTCCCCCGCCGGGTCTCCGGAGGCGGTCATTGCCGCCGTGCAGAACGGTGCGGACGCAATATATATGGGAATGGGCAACTTCAATGCCCGCCGGGGCGCCAAGAACTTTACCGACGAGGAATTTGAGAAAGC
>ENA-ORTU01001638-ORTU01001638.1-human-gut-metagenome-genome-assembly--contig:-NODE-1638-length-22240-cov-3.527068_pt1 | contig 22240 bp, 19 predicted proteins | sample MGYA00241910_ERZ509184 | MGnify/ENA primary metagenome ERZ509184 (study PRJEB26280, sample SAMEA2338847) | human gut metagenome | biome: human gut; feature: human-associated habitat; material: faeces... | reverse complement strand
TGGCTGCGGTGGCACTCGTCAAAGATGATGACCACCTGCTTGTCATAGACCGGGTGGTTCTTTTCTTTCTTTATGAAGGTGGAGAGCTTCTGGATGGTCGTGATGATGATATGGGCGTTGTCGTCCTCCAGCTGCTTTTTCAGTATGGCGGTGGACGTGTTGCTGTTGGCCGCACCTTTTTCAAAGCGGTCGTACTCCTTCATGGTCTGGTAGTCCAGGTCCTTGCGGTCCACCACAAAGAGCACCTTGTCTATGTAGGGTAGCTGGGAAGCCAGCCGGGCAGTCTTGAAGGAGGTCAGTGTCTTGCCGCTGCCGGTGGTGTGCCAGATATAGCCGCCGCCCCGGATGCTGCCGTATCTTTTGTAATTGTGGGCTATCTCTATGCGGTTGAGTATCTGCTCCGTGGCGGTGATCTGATAGGGCCGCATTACCAGCAGCATGTTTTCCGATGTAAAAACACAGTAGCGGGTCAGCACGTTCAAAAGGGTGTGCTTAGCAAAGAAGGTGCGGGTAAAGTCGATGAGGTCGGGGATTATCTTGTTTTTGGTGTCCGCCCAGAAGGAGGTAAACTCAAAGCTGTTGCTGGTCTTCTGCTTCTTGGTTTTGCCGGAGCTTCTTTCCTTTATGGCGTTATCCCGTGTGCTGTTGGAGTAATACTTGGTGTTGGTGCCGTTGGAGATAACGAAGATCTGCACGTATTCAAACAGGCCGCAGCCTGCCCAGAAGGAGTCCCTCTGGTAGCGGTTTATCTGGTTGAAGGCCTCCCGGATAGCCACTCCCCGGCGCTTGAGTTCGATATGTACCAGGGGCAGGCCGTTGACCAGTATCGTCACATCATAGCGGTTGTCGTGCTTTGCCCCCTGCTCCTGGCTCACCTCATACTGGTTGATGACCTGGAGGCGGTTGTTGTGGATGTTCTTTTTGTCGATGAGGGAGATGTTCTTGGTGGCGCCGTTGTCCCGGTGCAGCACCTGCACGAAGTCCTCCTGTATTTTCCGGGTCTTTTCTACAATATGTTCGTTGGGGTTGGCAATGGCGTCGGAGAAAAACTGTTCCCACTCGCTGTCGCTGAAGCTGTAGTCGTTCAGCAGCTCCAGCTGGCGGCGGAGATTGGCTATAAGGTCGGCCTCCCGGTGGATGGGGAGATATTCGTAGCCCTGCTGAGTGAGCATATGTATGAACTCCCGCTCCAGGGCAGTCTCCCCCTGGTAGCTGTCCGAGCGGTTTTTCACCGGCTCATAGGATGTGACCACGGTGTTTTCAGTTGTAGCGGCTATGATGTTATAAACACTCATAGAAGACTCCTGCCCAAATGTTCTCGTTTTCTTATTTCTTTTATATGCACTATCTCGGATTCGCTGAATGGTCTTTTAGAATACAACTCGTCCCTTGCACGATAGATAACTTCTTCGTTCATTAGATTTGCTGTGGTTTGGCTCAGCCATTGCAAACCATTTCGTTTACCATCTTTTATCAAATTCTTTTTATTTTTATAAAAAAGAATGGCAATATCCGATGTAATAGGCATCCAAAATCCTGTAATTCCTTCAAATGAAGTTTCTGTTGCAGAAACACATACCGGGCTATCAGATGTAATTAAATTGCTATCTGGTGCAGCTTTAACCATGATATTCATATTACACATAATATCAAATACTTTTCTGCATAGACTTCCTGTGGGGTGTTCACTTGTGCTTTCAAAAAAAGGAAAGCTCCCGATTAGAGTTAAATTTTTGGCTGCTTGTGGTGAAATGGTATTTCCATAGTATGTGGTAGCTCTTTTCGCAGCTTCACTTATAAATGCGGGATCTCGCATCGTTTGTAAAGTAATGAAAAACCTCCAATAGTTTTTTTCTGCTGTGGATAAAAAACACTCTATCGCCTGATTTTCTTTTAGGAAAGCTTTCGATTCCAACATTTTACGGTAATTAGATAGATCCCCTTCCAACTGGCACAAACAATGTTCAATAAAATTCCGGTTAATGAATGAATTATCATCAGCTTGTAGTTCGTATAGATTTTTTATATACGCTACAGATTTGATAGGAACTGATACAGGAGTTTGTATGCCCCGCTTTAAATCAAACCGATAAATCGTTGTACTGTTTTCGGAAAAACCGCTTAAATAAGTTTGGGGAACAAAATGTTCTTTGACCGTCGGTCTATTGCCATCAGACATGTTAAAATTATCAGCTCCTTAAGGTTCAGCAGATTATCAAAGTTGGATTGGTTTATCAGGCGGTACAGAAGTCCATAGCGGCAGCTCTGAAAAAAATCCGGAAATTTCTGAAATAGAGGGTTGAGTTTTGTGTGGAAGGGGAAAGCGAACAAATGAAGCCAAACCCGAGGCTCCCTCTCGTTTGAAAAACGAATATAAATAAACCGGGCGTTCCCTGCTTACGCGGCCTTAGCTGCATACAAGCAAGGAACACCCGGCTTTTTCGATCTGCCTTTTTACTCCATCGCTTCCCTGTATTCCGGATATGTTTCCTGAATTTTCCGCGCCAGATCCCAGATCTCCTCGTCGCCGGAAAGCACATAGGATGTTCCGCCGGCGCCATGGAACCGGTTTTCATCAAACCAGAAGAGGCAGGTATCCCCATCCGCTGTCTCAAACTCCAGGATCCGGCTGTCTGTAGAGCCGCTGAAAGCTTTGGATACAATGGTCGTTTCCCGTAATGCCTGCAGGATTTCGGAGATGATTTCTTCATCCGTCGTTTCGTAGCGTCCCAGGATGTTATCGTTGTGATGATAGGTAAGCGCGACCGGCAGCTCTTCCAGCGACTGATCCAGAAATTCCTGCTGGCTTTCGGTGCAATAGGCCCGAAGCGATGTGTCTTTTGGGGAACACCCCGCCAGTACGCACAATAAAATCAGCAAAACGGTAATTTTAATCCTCTTCATCCGAATCCCTTTCTGACTGTCATAGCCTGCGCTGTTTTTCTATGTAGAGCTGGTACAATCCCATGCGTGATTTTACACCCGCTTTCTCATAGATCGCCGCGATATGCCGCTGACAGGTTCGCCGGGATAGATACAGTCCATCTGCGATCTCCTGAATACTTTCCTCTGAATTGACCAGCTTGTCAAATACTTCGGTTTCCTTGGGCGTAAGGATAAACAGCTCCGACAAAAGACGGAACGCTTCCTGAGGGTCCAGGTCTGTCGGGATATCCTTGGGGGTGCCGGATGAAACCGGCATCCAGGCTGTATAAAGATAGATGACTACGCTGACGGCCACAAACAGGACCAGTGCCAGAATGATGGATGCCATGCCATTGCTGTCAGAAACAAGCAACGCTACAGAGGCGTTGGTAAGCAAAGCGGCGCTCACGTTATTCATGGCGCGCCCCATACCGGCCCACAGCGCTGGCGTGGGCATATGGCGGGCAAAATCCAGAAAGCTGGTGGTGAAGAATACCACAAAAAATCCAGCCGAAAGATAAAATACGATCAGGCCGATCAAAAACGGGCCGCCCAGCTTGAGTACTACCACACAGATGACGGACATCAGCATGACGCAGTACATCATCATGGCCATAAATTTCCGCTTTCGGATATCAAAAAGAAAGCCGGCAGAAAGGCCGCTTACCGCCAGCAAAAGCCGCGGCCATTGCCCGATGTCAGTGCCTGCTGCATGATGCATGGTGACCGCGTTGTCCAGCGTACTGAAGATACATGCCATCAGGATGACAAGCAGTGCAAGGAGTCCGCCGGCGGCGATCTTCTTTCGGGTTCCCTTCCCATCATCCTCTATGGCGGGGGACTGGAGTTCTTCCGCTTCTGCGTTTTCCTGGCGGCAAAGCCTTTCTGCCTTCAGCAACAGCGCTAACGCTACAAGGGCAAAGAGTGAAAGTATCAAGGCTTCCGCAGTTTCCAGATCCACAAGATTGTTATTTAGAAACTGCAGGAAGATCCCAAGGGCATAGGAGACACCAACCATACGCGCCAGATGGGTGCGATCCCTCGCCAGTTTGAAAAACAGGTAGTGGGCCGCGCTTCCCAATATCCCCAGAAACAGGAACAATGCCATTCCGGAGAGCAGAGTGGACGAATAAGAAACATGTTTTTGAACCAAAAAATTGCATACTGACGCTGCTAGTGCAAGGATAAAAAGTCCAACGATTTGTACCCGCCTTTTCAAAAGGCGATGAAACAGCGGATAGAGCAAAAAACCGACAGCGCTTATTCCTAACGCGTAGTTTTGCGTAATCACCGCTTTTTCTTCCCCTGCCGTAAGCGAGATCATGTTTACATATAGGTACTCGGCTCCAAGAAATAGAAAAGTAAAAACACTAAGCAGCAGAATCGCATAAATGGATTTTGGATTTGTGAAGCTTTTCTTTATTACCATACGTCCCATTCCACCCCCTTTCTCCGCAATGGTACAGTTATAGACTATTATACTATAAACGGCATGGATTTTCAACGATTTCGGTCGGTTAGAGACTTTTTTTCGCTGACGTTTTTGCGGAATATACAATCCTTCCTGTTTGACCTAAACCAGGGATTCTCCTGGATAAAACCGTATATTTTTGGAGCTGCGTTCCGCATCCGGGAACTACCGGTTTTTTGCGCCCGCACATGCCGTTTTACCGCAGCCACACGGTGCAGCCGCGGTAAACAAGGAAATATCCTGAATGAGAGAAGCTGTCTAGTAGGTGATATTGTGGACGTAAAAATAAATCAGCAGGCCACCCAGCCCAGCGCCGCTTATCAGGCTTGCCCACGTCCAGAATAAAGACAGCAGAAGCCCCAGGAAAATAAACACGCAGAACACCACGACAAAAGCGTCTCTCTGGAAGAGCATGATGAATTTGATACAGGCGATCACAACCTCTGCCATCATAACGAGAGCCCCAAGAAGAGCCAGAACAAAAACGTACACCCCCGCCATCTGGAGAATTGAGATCAGGACATTAAAACCAAGACCTATCCCCGCGATCAGGCTGCCTACTTTGATGAGGCTGTCACGGGAAGCGCTGAACGCGCCAAAGAAATAAGTTGCGATTAACCCGTTGGAGCCAATGAGCAGCATGTTTACAATAATGACCCATTCCGCGCTTATGTAGTACGATGTGGAAACTGCCAAGCTGATAATAGCGGTGAGAACAGTGAGGAACCCCCCGATGGCGCCAATGAGATGGTACGGCCTTAACCTTGCATACATACGATATATCCCCTTTCTGATCCTGCGTTCCGAAAAGGCCAGCTGAAGCTTTTTGGACATTCTGTGTCTTGGCCGACCTTCCATCATGCGAACTTTTCGTTTTTTATCACAGCAGGAAGCCGGTGTTTTTGATAGGCCGCTTTAGCTCCAAACTAAAAAAACACTGTGGCGCACCTGCGCCATTTTGAGAAACGAAGCTTTGGAGCCAGAAAATTGAGGCCATCCACCCTGTATAGAGTGTAACACTTCTTAAGTTTACAGGATGTAACAGGCCGCTGTCATGATCGGCAATCCCTTTTGCACAATCAAGGTGTTTTTGAATTTTCACACAAAAAATAGATTGGCGCAGGTGCGCCATGCGTTTTTTGATAAATTGGCGCGAAAGCGGCCTGCACAGATCCTTAAAAAAACGATACAGTAAAACCATAAAAGGACAAAAAAGAGTTTGGATCGCCTTTGGCGTTACAGGCCGAGCGGCAAAGCGATTCATGAGACCAGGACAGAAGAAAGGAGGCACGAATGAAAAAAAGAGGGGCAGCGGCACTTCTGGCAGCCATCTGTTTGCTGGCGGGGTGTGCAGCATCAGATCCTGCGCTTCCGGCAGAGACTCCGACCCCGACAGAGACTTCGTCCCCGGCATACCAAGGGGACTCCCTTTTTGCTTACTGTACCGAAAGGCAGCGGGAGCTTTTGGAGCTGCCCCATGAGGAACTGCCGGTGGAACTGATCTTTCACCATTGGACGGAGACGGCGGCGGACTACGAGACAAGGGACGAAACGGTGATCGCCGGGGTCTTGCAGGCGCTGCGGGATGTGTCGGTGGAATCCGAGTCACCCATCGTCTCTACAGATAACCGGGGGCTTACATTTGTGACGGCGCAAGGGGATACCTACAGTTTCTGGTTTGATAAACGCCGGTTCGAAGGGGTGGATGGCAGGTGCTATGTCCTTTCCGAAGATGAAAAGCTTTGGGAATTGGTGTGGGGGATTCGGGCGGCAGACCCAGACTATCAGGATCTGATGAGATAAGCGGTATTTCCCCATGATTTCTGCGAAAAATGCGGATTGGCGCAGGTGCGCCACATAATTTTTGGAAAATTGGCACAAAAGCGGCCTGCACAAATCTCTCCAGAAACGATACAGTGAAACTGTCAACAAGCCCACGAATAGAGTTGGGCAACCCTTAACAATTTTTTAGGAGGAAAAATCATGAAACAATGCGACAATGGCCATTTTTTTGATGAAAACAGATTCGATAGCTGCCCCTACTGCCAAGAGGGCGCTGGAGTCGGGAAGACGGTAGCAGCCAGTTCGGTGGGAAAGACCGTAGCAGCCATACCGGGCGGCGCTGTGCCGGAAGCGGACAGAGGTAAGACGGTAGGCATCATCAAAAAGAAGATTGGTATCGACCCTGCCGTGGGGTTTCTGGTCTGCATTTCCGGCCCTAATCGCGGTGCGGATTACAAGCTGGTAGCAGGCAGAAACTTCATTGGCCGGGCAGCGGCGATGGATGTGGCTCTGACAGATGACGATACTGTATCCAGAGAAAGCCATGCGCTGGTGACCTATGATGCAAAGCACAACCGCTTCTCCCTTTCTCCCGGTCAGGGCAGAGGCATCACCTACTGCAATGATGAGCAGGTGGAAATGGTACGCCCCCTAAACGCCTACGATGTGATAGAGGTAGGCAAGAGCCAGCTCATCTTCCTGCCTTTATGTGGAGAGAAATTTCAATGGAATGAGGAGTAAGGGATGGAGCGTGTACTTTCATGGTTAAACCAGCCGCTGTTTCCGGATACCGTCATCCGCGTCTGGATGGCGGTTGCGGCGGGCGCAGCGCTTCTATTGGCGCTGATTCTCGCCTTTTTCCTGATACGGCGGAAGAAGAAAAAGAAGCGGGGTGATCAGGCGGTGGAAGAACCGATTACGGAACGTCCGGAACCGCTGCCGGAACTGGAGCTTGCCAACCTACAGGGCGTTGGCAGCCGGGAAGAACAGCAGGACGCTTTCGGCATCTCCCGCATGGATCGTTATGAGGAAGACGGGCTGCTCGCTGTGCTGTGCGACGGTATGGGCGGTATGGCGGAGGGCGGCATGATCGCTGCGGAAACTGCCTCCCAGCTGGTGGGGATCTTTCCTTGGGTAGATGACAGCGATGTGCCCGGCTGGGTATACCAGCGAAGCGCCAGAGTCTACCAGCAGTTTCGTGGGCACGGGGGGACTACCCTGGTGGCGGCCCTGCTCAAAGAGAATCGCCTCTCCTTCTGGTGCGTAGGCGACAGCGATTTGTTCCTGCTCAGGGAAAACAAACTCTATGGGTTAAATGCCCGGCAGGAATTTAAGAACGATTTGATTTTGAGGACACTGGACGGGGCGTTCCCCGTGGAGGAAGCGTTTCAAGATCCCCAGGCAGGGGCCCTTTCGGAGTACATAGGCAAAGAAGATGTAACATGCGACTATACCCGTATGCCCTTTCTTCTCCAGCCGGAGGACGCGCTGCTGCTCTGCTCGGACGGGGTGAGCGATACCCTGACCTTAAAGCAGATCCGGGAAGCCATGGCGCTTCCCCCCCAGGCGTGCTGCGACAAGCTGGAGGAAGAAATCCTGGCGGCAGGTAAGCCAGGGCAGGATAACTATACGGCAATCGCTATGAAATACCATGGAAAAAAAGAGGAGGCAGAATAAAAAATGGAAGCAAAAAAAACATCCAGCAAGCAGGTTGTGGCAATCCTGCTGCTTGTTATTGGCCTAATCGCCGGCGTGTTCGGCATACTGGGCCTTGTGGGCGGGGGCGGCATGGATCCTTATGAGGCGCGCAAGAGCGTCGTCATGGTGTACTCCTATCTCCAGCTTACCGATGGTCAGTCCGCCGGTGCCATGGGCACTGGTTTTGCCATCGGGAAACCCGGCGAACCGGTGGAATATATTGTGACCAACGGCCATGTGGTGGAATACGGCTATATGGGTCCCAAAGTATATGCGGAGCAAGTATCTTCGGCAGGCGTGCAGGTATACTTCTCTGCAGCGGAAAATGATTTTGTTGCCGGGCAGGTCGTCTACTATTCCGGATTTAACGAAAAGGATATTGCCATCATCAAACTCCCCTCCGCAACGGATAAACGGACGGCGCTCAGGCTTCGCAGCTCCTCCGATGTGAAGGTGGGCGAAACGGTCTATGCCCTGGGCTATCCGGGTACGGCTACCGTAGGGCAGGATTTTAAAACCTTCGATCAGGATGATATTACCCTGACTAAGGGCGTAATCAGCAAAAAAATGACGCCGAGTTTCTCTACATATGACGCATTCCAAATGGACACCTATATTTCCGGAGGAAACTCCGGCGGTCCGCTGGTAGATGAGAACGGTTTTGTGGTAGGCATCAATTCCGCAGGAATAGAAGCCTCCGGAATCGACATTGGTATGAACTACGCAATCGTCGCGGATGAACTGATTAAAATCCTAGACAGCGAAAGAATCGAGTATACCATGGCGGGCGGCGGGGTTTCCTGGGCGCAGCCCTGGTTTGCCTATGTGTTCCTGCCCATCGGCGTGCTGGCGCTGGCCGGCGGCATCATCCTGCTGGTAACGTCCCAGAAGAACGGTCAGGGCGCCCCAGTAGCTGCCGGCGCTGCCGCAGGTATGGGATCTGGAAAAGCGCCTGCAAGAGGCGGCCGCGGCCCTGTGGAAAAACGGGCTGTGCTGCGCGGCGTGACAGGAAAATACTCTGGCCAGAGCTTTGACCTGTTAAAGGGCAAGGTGGTCATCGGCCGAGACCCGGCAACCTGTAACATCGTATTCGATAAAAACACGCCGGGTATCAGCGGGCGGCACTGCCAGGTAGTCTACGACCCGAATGAAGACTGCTTTATCATCACCGATCTGGGATCGTCCTACGGCACGTTCCTGGGCAACGGCAAAAAGCTGACGGCGAATGTGGCGGAAAAATTGTCGACCGGGGACACCTTCTACCTGTGCGACAACGCCAACCGGTTTGTGGTGAGCAAGGAGTAACCCGTTATGGCAGGGTATTGTTTAAAAAACGGAAGAATCCAGGAAGCGTGGGGAGAGGACGCCGCCGGCCGGGAACTGGCGGCTGTCTTCCACCTGACTGCAGACGGTGAAATGAAAGAACTCCACGAGTTCCCGGCGCTGTCGGAAGGTGAAGGGGCGCTGGCGTATGCAGGTGAGTTCTACATTGAACCCCTGGAAGTACAGATTGAATTTCTAAAAGCGGCCAATGCAGAAAAATGGCTGGAGGCGCTGCTCTTGCGGCATGTCGACCGGGTGCGGCAGGTATCGGAGGAACTCTTTGTCATAGCTGAGATAAAATCGTTTGGAGCATGAATGCAACGGACGCGATGGGGGATATTTTGTTCTTTGCCCTTGGAGTATGTTTGTTTCTCTTCGGAATCATTTTGGCATTCTGTCGGACTGTACGGTCAAAGCGTCGCTGCCGGAGAAGAGTGAACGCCGTCATCTGCGATGTGGACGTCAGCTGGACAGACGACGATTTCACCGATTTCTTCATTATCAACTATAAATACCATCCGGTCTACCAGTACACATTGGATGGACAGGAGTATCGGGTAGTATCCCGGGTAGAGTATTCCAAAAAGGACGAAATCAAAGTCGGTAGTTATGAGGTGCTCTTTGTGGATGAAAAGAATCCCCGGTACTTTTCCTGCCCCTCTGAGAATAGGGAACGTGTAATCAGCGCCCTTATCTGGTCTGTGCTGGGAGTTGCCTTTGCACTTTTTCCTTTAGTGGGCTGGGGCGGGTGGATCGGGTTTCTGGTGGCGCTGGGATTGCTCCTGCTGGGTGATCTGTGTTACGATGCCTGGTCCAAAAATCGGAAGGAGTGACTGTATTTTGCTATCAAAATACATCGTTTTATACTTAAAATACATTGCTTGAGGAGGTGGGAGAATGAATCCGGAACGTGTTTGTTATGGCTGTTTCGCGGAAAAAGAACCGGGGATTCCATGCCCCCGATGCGGATTTAATGAGAACGACGAGCAGCCCTATCTTGCGCTGCCCCTGGGTACGATCCTAAACGGGAGATATCTGGTAGGAAAGGTGCTTGGCATTGGCGGGTTCGGTATCACCTATCTGGGATACGACCTGATACTGGAGATCAAGGTTGCGATTAAAGAATATATGCCCTCCGCCCTGGCCACAAGGCATCCGGACCACTATAGTGTGGCGCTGACCGGACGGGTGGAGGAGGATTACCAGTACGGTATGGAGCGCTTTTTGGATGAAGCGAAGATCCTTGCCAAGCTGCAAAACACCCCGCATATCGTATCGGTGCAGAACTATTTCAAAGAGAACGGCACCGCATACTTTGTGATGGAGTACATAGACGGTATGAGCCTGAAAGCCTACCTGGCAAAAAACGGGGATAAGATCCCCTATAACCAGGCGATTGCCATTCTGCAGCCGATCATGGAAGCGCTGGTTCAGGTGCATGCGCTGAACCTCCTGCACCGGGACATCAGCCCGGACAATATCTATATCACATCCAAAGGCGAAAGCCGTCTGCTGGATTTCGGCGCGGCGCGGTTCGCACTGGGGGACGGCAAGAGCGTGTCGGTCATCTTAAAACATGGCTACGCGCCGGAGGAACAGTATTACAGCCACGGCAATCAGGGACCGTGGACGGATGTTTACGCCATGGGCGCTACCCTGTACCGCTGCATTACCGGGCAGCTTCCGCCAGATTCGGTGGAACGGATCCATGGGGATACCATGAAAAGGCCGTCGGAGCTGGGGTTCCGTATTCCGGCTAATGTGGAAAACGCCATCATGAAAGCGTTGGCGGTAAAAACCGAGGATCGTTTCCCCAATATGGAGGCATTCATCGGGGCACTGAACGGGCGCGTTTCCGTACAGGATCAGGTGGCGGCCAGCATTAGCCAGCGCACCCAGGCTACCGCTTACAGGCAGGAAGGCTACGGGCAGACTGCCTATCAGCAGCCCGCCTATAACGGCGGGGGTGCTGCGGCAGGAAAGCCCTCTGCGTTCTCCCGGTTCCTTTCCTATATGAAAGCCAATCCGGTGGTTGCCTGGGTTTCCGGCGGTGGGCTGCTGGCGGTGATCGCCCTTTGTATTATCCTTCCTATCGCGCTTTCCGGCGGAGGGGAAAAAAGGCCGACAGGAGGGGGCGGCGGTGGGAATACGCCTGTCATCAGCCAACCGCAGACGAGTAATCCGGAACCGACAACAGACCCAGAGCCTACTACAGAACCTCCAGCGGAAATGGTGGCGCAGGATCTTGGCATCCTCAACGCTACGATTGAGATCCCGTCGGATTATACGAGGGTTGAGGAGGAGACGATTTTTATCAATGAGGCTAAAGGCTGCGGTATGATGATGGATTATCTTTGGAACATTGACGGACCCATCTACTCCCTTGCCGATGTGGAATCCCAGAGAGAAGCTATTGCCGCCAACCTGATGCAGAACCTGTTTGAAGTTTCGGATTATCAGATCCTTGCTGCCGGACCCGATCAGGTGGGAAGCGCAGGCGCCTATCAAATCTATCTTGAAGGCACCGACAGCGAAGGCGTCTCCAACGAAGTGGTCATTATGGCGGTGGAGGGGTATGATTTCGGCTGTTATTTCATCATCACGAGCTATCCCAAGGGGGACAAAGCCGCCGAAGCGGAAATCCATTCCATCATCCAGTCCTTTGAGAGCAACGGTGCGCCGGAGACAACGTACAAGATGTACTATGGCTCTAAGAGCGGCGTCAAGGTGATTGTGGACGATGCCGTGGCAGCAGGACGCGTGATGGACACGACTGTTAACCTGGGAGAGGCCGGAGCGGCGGCCGAATTGGTTATTTACCCAACGGACGCGGCAATGGAAGCCGGCTTTGGGAGCGCTACGCCGGACAGCGGGATTGTGGAAATAGGGAATGCCGGCCAGCTGGGAATGAGCAGCCCGGAGGAGGTCTTGCAGTTTCAGAGAGACGTGGCGTCTAGCGCAGGCGTTTCCGTAGGTGAAACATACACGTCGCAGTCGGGCGGTGTGGAATGGCTGTGCATGGATTGGACCATGAATGAATTTACGTTCAGTGTTGCCTCCGCCATGATCGACGGCAAGTGTTACGCTGTTAGCTACATGTTCAACAGCTCCAACAAAGATGCGGTTGTCGCTTTGTATCAACAGGCCATGGCGTCCGTCCGTGCATGGGAGGGATAACCAGCATGGAAGATCTTATTCTAATTCTCGTTCTGAGCGGCATCGGCCTTGTCACGCTTCTGGTTTCCGTCTGGCTGTTCTACAGGAAGAAAAGAAAAACGACGGAGAAGAAGAGAGCCTGCACGGCGGAATGCCGGGCGGCCATTGTGGACGTGGGAAACTATCACGCCAGAAACAAGCACCGCATGCTGAAAGCCGCAGGGGGTGTTTCCGCGGCGCACTTTCTGAGCGGAGCGGGCGGCACGGGAAGGCGGGCGGCCTCCCTCGGGGTGAAGATGGCGACGCTGGGACTCTACTATTATCCCGTGTACCGGTATACCTACCGGGGAGAGACCTATGAACAGATCGGCAATGTCCCGGCAATGGAGGAACAGGCCCGGAAAAAGGTGGGAACGGAGCTTACGCTTTTTATCGATCCGGCCAAACCTACCAGCTTTTACTGCCTGGAGGAGGAAAAGGGTTACTTTCAGCAGCGCCTTGCCTACCTGATCGTCGCTCTTCTCGTCATTGCGGTTTTGATTATGATTGGAGTCATGTGGCTAACAATATAGCTTCAGCGCCTGCCGCAGCGAAACCTGCGGCAGGCGGTTTCCCTAAAAAAGATTGGTGCGGGCGGAAAGGAGGGGGACGCATGAATTTTGCAGAGGATATTGCGTGCATTCTGATTGTATGCGCGATAATATATCCGCTTTGCGCGATATTTTTCGTGCCTGCCCACTTTTACAAGAAAAAGACGCAGAGAGGGAGCGGCTGCACGGTTTTTCTAAAAGCGACCGTCATCGAACCGCTGAGGATTCGGATCAAGCATTCCTACCATTATTTTATGATATACCAATACGAGTATATGGGCTGCGTCTATCAAAAAAACACCGGCATCGATTTGGCCTATCATCAGGCGCAGAAGAAGATCGGAACTGAGGTGGAGATTTACATTGACCCATCTGATCCGGAAAAATACTTCTGTCCCGCCGATGTCAAGATGTATCGGATGATTCAGATCTGCCTTCTGTGCTGCGGGTGGCTTGCAATTGTGGGAACGCCCATCGCCTGTTTTATATTAGAGTATTTATATTAGAGTTATAGATTGCGACGATCCAAGACGCTGGGGCCGTATTCTGTTCGGTTTGTCTGGAGGAAAGGGAGAAACAGCCCTTGATTGAGGAGATGATGAATGTCTTTCCGTTCATTCTGGAAGAGCTGGGTATGATCGCGTTGATGGAAGTGGTTTTTCTGCTGTTGCGGGTGAAAGGCCGGGGCGCAAGTACAAAGAAGAGGAGTGAAACATGAACTTGGAACATATCTGCTATGGCTGCTTTCAGGAAAAGCCGGACGATTCCCCTGTCTGCCCCCACTGCGGGTTTAATGCGGAGGAGGAGCAGCCGTTTTTGGCGCTGCCCATGGGCGCACTGCTGAACGGCCGCTACATGACCGGAAAGGTCCTGGGCGTGGGCGGGTTCGGCATCACCTATCTGGGCTATGACCTGACGCTGGAGATTAAGGTAGCCGTCAAGGAATATATGCCCTCCGGTCTTGCTACCCGGCATTCCGATAAGTACAGCGTGGCACTGACCGGACGGGGCCAGGAGGATTATCAAAACGGCATGGAGCGCTTTTTAGAGGAAGCGCGGATCCTTGCCAAACTGCAGAATACGCCGAACATCGTGTCGGTGCAGAATTATTTTAAGGAAAACAACACGGCCTATTTCGTGATGGAATATATCGACGGCATGAGCCTGAAGGCATACGTTGCATCCCAGGGCGGGAAGATTCCCTATGACCAGGCGCTGACCATCCTGATGCCGGTGATGCAGGCGTTGACGCAGGTTCATGCCCTGAACCTGACCCACCGGGATATCAGCCCGGACAACATCTCCATTACCTCCAAGGGAGAGAGCAAGCTGCTGGATTTCGGCGCGGCCCGGTTTTCTATCGGAGATGAAAAAAGCGTGTCGGTCATCCTGAAACATGGCTACGCGCCGGAGGAGCAGTATTCCAGTAAGGGGAACCAGGGGCCGTGGACGGATGTATACGCCATGGGCGCCACCCTGTACCGCTGCGTGACCGGGGAGCTGCCGCCGGATTCCATCATGCGGGTCCATAACGATACGCTGAAAAAGCCCTCGGAGCTGGGCGTTCCCCTGCCTCCGCAGGTGGAACAGGCGATCATGAAGGCGCTCGCGGTAAAAGCGGAGGATCGTTTCTCCACCATGGAGGCCTTTATTGAAGGGATTACCGGGAAAACCCCGGCGTCTTTCCATCACCGTACCATGGCTGTGCCATCCGGTCAAACGGCTGCAGGTTCCGATGGAAAGCCGGGGCTTTGGACCAGATTCCGGCGGAGCCATATCGGGGTACAGATCACGGCGCTGGTGCTGTGCGTTGCTGTGCTGGGTCTGGGCGTCTGGGGAGCAGTAGCGGGGATCGGTGCGCTGACCGGCGGGAAAGCAGAGCCGGGTTCTTCTGACGGGCCATCTGGCACTCCTTTCGATATAACAGTGCAGGAACCCGAGGGCGTAGACGATGTCGCCTTGCAGGACTACGCTCAGGAGTATCTGAATATCACCATGGGGATCCCCCAGGGGTATGCAGAAACAGAGTCCGGCAGCGGAGCTTTTGCTTCATCGGATGGGAGCGCTACCCTGCAGGTGGGATTTTACGATAAGGCCGCCGGTTTTCCGGTGTATACCCTTTCTGATGTGGAGGAGAACGCGGAGAAATATGTCCAGTATTATATCGGCCTGCTGGAGAGCACCAATATCACAAAGCATGAGATCCTCAGCCGGGGTTACCGGGAGGGCAGTTCTTTGGACACCTACTTGATCCAGTTTTCTGCTACCGAAAGCGGAGGCACAACCATGGAATTTTTGGCGGCGTTCATCGAATGCCAGAATGGGTTTGGCTGCTACAATCTTATCGGCTCCTATCCTCAGGGGGATGAGAAGGCGCAGGCGGAAATCTTTGCAGCAATGGATTCCTTCCGAAGCAACGGTCCGGCGGGCACAATTTACCAGCGATTTTATGATGAAAATCTCCCGTTTCAATTCCTCTATTGGGAGGACGAGAGCGAGATTCAGTTTACTGTGCTCGGAGAAAGCCGGCTAAGGATGGAGAAAAGTACGGCTGCGGTTGGTGTGGAAGTGCAAAGTCAGCAGATAAGCGATACTTTCAATAAGGAAATCTGGATGGATGGTATTGCGGAAGTACTGGTCAAAGAATCTTTTCAACCGCGAAAAGAACGTTGGCAATACAAGAGCGGCGGAATTGACTGGATTGTTGATGAGTACACCTATACTGAAGATGACACCTATCTCAGCGTTTACGGCGGCGAGTACGGCGGCTTGGCGTTTGTGATTCTTATCAGTGCAGCAACAGAAGACGAGCTTTTCGACGGAATGCTGTTGGATGTGACCAATACGATTCGACCTGTGAAATAGATGACAGCCCCGTTTCCGGGGGAAAGGAGAAAAAAGTGCTGAGCCTAAAAAGAAATGTCAACTGTCCCCGCCGCATGGCTGTGTACGCCGTCTTTGACGTGCTGGACCGGATGGGCTGCCAATACGAGCAGGCGCTGGTCGGCGATATCAAGGCGGAGGCGAAGGTGCTGGGGCATACCAGTGAGTACGCCTTTGCCGTGACGGAACAGACCATCAACACATCGATCCTCCATGTTTCCATGCTCCGTCCGGCAAGCGGCCTGAGTGAGGAGGAAAAACAGCTGGCAGTACGTTATCTGGCAGACAGCGTACTGCAGCATATCGATGAGGTACAGGCTTTAGAATGAGGAGGAAGACGAGATGGCAAATGAATCGAGAGTATTCCGGCTGCCTGCCGGCATGAGTACCCAGGTGGTGGCAAACGCGGTGGAGGCGTTCCTTTCATCCGCTAAGGGGATGGAGGTACAGAGTGCCGAAACCACAGAAGGCTATGTGGTGCAGGGCCGTCAGGAAAAAGACGGCTAGAAGACCATTGCCGGCATGAGGATGGCTACGACGATGCAGATGATCCGGATGGATGACAACTTAAACGTCACCGTGGGTCAGGGCGAATGGTCGGATAAGATCGGCGCCGGCGCGCTGGGATGGTTTATCGCATGGCCGCTGGCGGTGACTGCCGGTGTGGGCGCCTACAAGCAGAAAAAGCTGCCGGAAGAGATTTTCCAGGTGATTGAGCAGTGCATCGTCTCCGGCGGCCGCTCGGTGGTGGTGCGAAACGCCGGAGCGGAACTGAACGCGGGTATGGTGGTTTGCCCCGCCTGCAAAACCCAGTGTGCGGCCGGCGCCAAATTCTGCAACAACTGCGGGGCGAAGCTGGAAAACAAATGCCCCCAGTGCGGGGCGGAGATACCGCCCGGAAGCCGCTTCTGCGGAGCACCGCTTTCCTCGCAGGGCGCTCCGGTGCGATAAAGGGAGGAGATTGCGTATGCGCAGGGAAAAAACCGCCGGGGCGGCAAAAAGGCGCATGGCTTTTCAGTATGCTGCTGGCGGTATGCCTGATGATCGCGGCCCTTCCCCTGTCCGTTTCGGCGGCGGGGGAATATGTGCCAGGGAACCCCCGCTGGTCGGGCTACCAAAACCAGGTGCAGTGGGGCCGGCCGGCAGGAGCGGCCTCCGGCGATAGCTTTGAATACGAGGCACAGCTGCTGCTGGGCGACGATGTGGTCGAGTCCAAGGCAGTGGAAATCGACACCTATTTGTTTTTCACAAACGATGTGGTGACGCGGCCGCAGGAGGAGTACACCATACGGGTGCGTGCCAGATGGATCATGATCGTGGGCGACCCGGACGGCCAGTATATGGTGGCGGACGTCGGAGAAGCCGAACCGCCCCATGAGCACAGCTATACCCAAAAGCACGACGCGGCACAGCACTGGCAGGAATGCTCCTGCGGCGAAAGGCTGAATGTGGCAAACCATATCTACGGCGATTGGAGAGAGACGAAGCCGGCCACCGAAACCGAGGCTGGTTCCAGAGAGCGTGACTGCACGGTCTGCGACTATGTGCAGACCGAAACCATTCCAATGCTTGAACATGAGCACAGCTACGGCGACTGGCAGAAGGATGAAACCCAGCACTGGAAGGAATGCCGCTGCGGCGAGAAAACTGAAGTGGGCAACCATACTTTCGGTGATTGGACGATAACAAAGGAGCCTACCACAACCGAAACAGGTTCCAGAGAACGTACCTGCTCCATCTGCAAATATACGCAGGAAGAGACGATTCCGGTTCATGAACACAGCATCCATGATGAAGCATGGAAATATGACGATACCGAGCACTGGCAGGAATGCTCCTGCGGCGAAAGGTTGAATGTGGCCACCCATACCTACGGCGATTGGAAAGTAACCAAAGAGGCCACCGAGACCGAAGAAGGTTCCAGAGAGCGCGGCTGTGCGGTCTGTGAATATGTGCAGACTGAAGCCATCCCTGCAGCGGGAACCGGCAGCCCCCAGACTGGGGACAGCAGCGATATGGCGCTGTGGATCAGCCTGATGCTGGCCTCCTGCGGCGGCGTGCTGGGAATGCTGTTCTACAGGCGGAAAAAGGCGGTGGCCGGGAAATAAGGCTGAGTAATAAACAAAACCGGCAAAAGCGCCTGCGGGCGGGCTTCGTGCAAAATCCACAGCCCGCCCCGGCGCAGCCGGTATTTTTTCAAGAAGGGATATCCCTTCTATCCTTTGGTGGATACCAAAGGATAAGCAATCTTGTTTGACAAGGAGGAGAAACCAAATGCAAGCAAAAAGGAAACTGACGGCGCTGCTGCTTTCCCTGTGTATGCTGCTGGGGATGCTGCCAATGACCGCTTTTGCGGCGGGTGTACCGGCTGCGCCAACAAATCTGAAGCTGGAACTGACAGAAACCGGCTTAAAAGCCAGCTGGGATAAGCCGGAAACCACCGGCGAGCTGGATATCTTTGAGTATGAAGTGACCCTTTACGGACACTTTGACGGCACTGCCGGAGGAAAGACAAAGGTAGAGACAAAGACGGTTCAGCGGGAGACCACCTGCACCTTTACAAACACAGGAAATGCAGAAGGCGTTATCAATCCTACCTACGAGGTAGAGGTAAAAGCGAGAGAGGGCGTCTCCGGCACCGGCGACCCGGACAATCTATCGGGCTACTATGTGACGGAGTGGACTGGCTGGAGCAGTTCGAGCTCAGCATCGTATAAAACGAGCGATTTCTCCGTTAAAACGTCCACCAATAGGTATTATACGGGAGTGGTCGATGTGGGGCTGCCAGGCAGCGAGAATAAGCTGTACCAGGAGGGCATAACGGCCACAGGGAATCCGGATGTCACACAGCCTGATGGTACCACGAGTGGGAATGAGAAACAGGCAGTAACGGAACTGCTCTATCAGTATTTCGAGGAGAATAAGGAAACGGTTCCTGAGCTGGCAGATGTCACCAGGGATAACCTGATGGTCAAAACGGTGCTTGAGCGCATTGATGTATCGAGAACAGTTGATCCCAATAGCTACCAGATAGTCTATGAGGTGATAGATAAGGACTACACGCTCTATCTGGAATTCAATCCGGAAACGGAAATCGTACAGCCGGATACAAGGGAGATCGTGAATGCCGTCAATCTGGTGAACGTCAGCTGGAATGTGGGAATGGGACTGACGCCTGCATTCACAGCGACGGTGGACGAGGCGGATCAGGACAAATACGAGGTTTATCTGGAGCAGTGGATCGGCAGCGACGGCAAGAGTATCACCAGCGAGGAGTCTTTCAACAGCGAGATATCGGAAGATGAGAAAATCACGACTTTTGAAGAGGGCGTGACTTACTACTACTCCGTATGGGTGAAGGCGAAGGAGGGATACGCCATCTCTGAGGAGGCATCCGTCTATCTGGACGGTCGTCCCGCCGATAATGGTTATACCCTGGCGAATAACGATGAGCCAAAGAGACCGGACGGCAGCTTTTTAAGCGGCACCTTCAATAGCCTTTTTGTGATGGAGTGTGTCTTTGACCCGCTTAAGGTCAATGGCATAGAAGTGACTTCGGCAAACAAGGACGATATTCTGGGCGATGCCGACGGTTTGGGCGCTACGGTGTCCTATGACCCGGATACCAACACCCTGACGTTGAATAACGCAACGCTGACGGTGAGCGAAGACTTTGCCGCCATACATGCGCTTATTCCGGACCTTACCATTGTGCTGAAAGGCGAAAACCAGATTAACGGCAGCGGCAGCACCGAAAACGGGATTTATTCCAACGGGGACCTGACCATTACGGGGAGCGGAAGACTGCAGATAAGAGGCACCGGTTTCGGGCTTTACGGCAACAGTGCCATTACGCTTACCGGCGGCGCAGACGTGGATATTATCGTTGACTTTTCCAGCGCCGAGGCGCCTCAGCCGTATTCGGCGGTACGTGCCCTCGGCGGACTGACGGTGGACGGAGCCGCCTTAGCCGCATGGAACAGCGGAGAGATTGGCGAGGTCTTTGGCGCTCCCGGTATCAGCACCTCTCTTACGGCGAAGAACGGCGCGTATGTGAGCATCTCTTCCACGTACTATGACGCGATTCCGTACTCGCTGGCTGTCAGCGGAGAGGGTACCAAGGTACTGGCTCTCTCTGAAAGCAGTGACCATTACGGAATCGGAGCGGACGGGGTCGAGAATACCATCACCATCTCGGACGGGGCGACCGTAACCGCTATCGGAGGAAAGGGCGCTATGAAGAGTAAGCCTGACCTCACAGGCTATACAAATTCTTATATCAAGGCGGGAACCCACTATGATTCAGCCACGGAAGTGACCGATCCGGCGAATACCGACTATCATATGAACACATTTGTAGAAATCAAGGCGGGAGAAACCCCGATCGATAGCTTCACATATGAAATTAACGGCGAAAGCGTGACGATAACCGGGTACACAGGAAGCGAAGGGAACGTCACAATCCCGTCCGAAATAGACGGCAAGCCGGTCACTGCTATCGGTGAGAGGGCGTTCTCTCATAATAATACCTTGACGAGCGTAGCGATTCCAGACAGCGTAACCTCTATCGGAGTAAAGGCTTTCTACAATTGCAAAAGCCTGGGCAGCGTGACTTTTGCGGGGGGAAGCCAGCTTGCCTCCATCGGGGAGGAAGCGTTTTACGGGACAGAGTTGTTGACGAGTATTGAAATCCCTGACGGCGTAACCGGCATCGGCAAGTCCGCATTTTACGAAAGCGGTTTGGAAAACATAAATATTCCTGCCGGAGTGACAACGATTGGAATGGGCGCGTTTGAGGAGTGCTTCAATCTTAGCGGCGTAACCTTTGAAAAAGATAGCAAGCTCACCGAAATTGAGAGCGGTACATTCTCCGGCTGCGGCAAGCTGACGAGTATAGAAATCCCGGCAGGCGTAACCTCCATTGGAATCATGGCTTTTTATTTTTGCAGTGATTTGACAAGCGTGACCTTTGAGGAGGGAAGCCAGCTTTCTTCAATCAGGGAAAGCGCATTTCAGAGGTGTACGGGATTGACTGACATAACGATTCCGGATGGGGTAACCTCCATTAGAAGTAGAGCGTTTAATGGATGTGAAAAGTTAGGCAGCATAACCTTTACGGGTAATACGGCCCCCGAGCTGGAGGCAGATGACGTATTCGACGAGTGCGCCGCCCTCACCGCCATTCATGTGCCTTGCGGAGCTGACGGCTACACGGCGGCAAACGGCTGGCCTGAGGATAAGGTGCAACACGAGCATGTCTGGGCGGAAGACTGGACCAGCGACGGCACACATCACTGGAAAGCCTGCACGGCAGAGGGCTGCGCCGAAAAAGACCAGTACGGAGTGCATCAGATAGCAAACGGGGTTTGTACGGTGTGCAAGGCTGAAGTAGAAACATCCGGGGTACAGACGTATGCGGTAAAGGTGAACGGCATCACCGTCACCAGCGCCAACGCCAGCGACATTCTGGGTGATGCCGACGGTGACGGCGCCACGGCGTACTATGATCCGGCGGCCAACACCTTGACACTGGATAACGCCCAGCTGACATCCAGCGGCTACGGCGCTGTATGGGCGCAGGAAGAGAACTTTACCCTTGTGCTGAAAGGTGAGAATCAGATTACCGGAGAAGGGGACTTCCCTCACTCCGCGGTTTATTCCCACGGGGCTATGACGGTCAAAGGAAACGGAAGCCTGACCACCAGCGGCACCTATTTCGGCCTGTTTGGCAACAATACCATTACCATTGAAGACGGGGCGTCTGTAGATCTTACCGCTGACTTTTCCAGCGACGAGCAGGATCAGCCATATGCCGCAGTCAGAGCAATCGGCGGACTGACGGTGGACGGCGCGACGCTGAATGCGAAGAACAATGCAACTCAGGATGCCAGTTTCGGCACTCCGGGCATTAATACTGACCTTACGGCGATTAACGGAGCGAAGGTGAATATTTCTTCCGTAAACGATCACGGCATCTGCGGTGATGTCATCGTCAGCGGAGCCGGAACCGTAGTAAATGCCTCTTCTGCAAGCGGCGAGCACTATGGTATCTTTGCTGGCCAGGAAGATATCTTTGGTGAATTGGGCGGCGATCAGAAGGGGATCTTCACCATCTCCGACGGAGCGGTTGTCACTGCCAGCGGCGGAAAGGGCGCCATGCGCTGGAAACCTGACTTATCTGGCTACACCGATCCTGTTGTAGCGGCCGGTGATTCTGCTGCGGCTGAGGAAATTATTGGCGATCCTGCCGGCACAGAGTATCAGAACGAAAAATATGTGCAGGTTCGTTCCTCTTTGGAGCCGGTTGAACCCACTGAGCCAACGGATCCTACTGACCCGACCACTCCTACCGACCCGACTGAGCCAACGGATCCTACTGACCCGACCACTCCTACCGACCCGACTGAGCCAA
>ENA-ORTU01001633-ORTU01001633.1-human-gut-metagenome-genome-assembly--contig:-NODE-1633-length-22303-cov-3.227077_pt1 | contig 22303 bp, 17 predicted proteins | sample MGYA00241910_ERZ509184 | MGnify/ENA primary metagenome ERZ509184 (study PRJEB26280, sample SAMEA2338847) | human gut metagenome | biome: human gut; feature: human-associated habitat; material: faeces... | reverse complement strand
CTGTCTGGTGCTGGCTTCGGCTACGGTGGCGGCATCCGGAATGTATCAGGCGCGGATGGAAAACATGAATCATGAAAAACTGGAGGAGTATTTTGCCCAGTTGCAGGAGGCAAATGTCTCTGCGGATACTTACAGCAGACCAATGACAGAGAGCGAGACGGCGAGACTGGAGGAACTTAGGCAGGCATACCTGGAGCAGGGGTATTTTCCGAAGAAGGAGCTTACGCTGATTGACAGCCCCGAAAAATACAAAAAAGGAGTGGCTTTTTATGCGGAGCGGAGTACCTTTTTTCTGCCGGAGAAGGAGCTTACGGATGAGCAACTGCTGGAGCTGATCGATTTTAAGGAAAAGAGAGAATACAGCCTGGCGAAGATCAGCGAGGAGATTGAAGCAGGTTCTTATGAATATGTGAAGACAGAGCCGGAAAAGGATGCTGCGCAACAGGGACATACAGCACAGCAGGGAACGAGTGGTACGGTTCTCGGCGCCGACACGGCAACACAGGAATGGAAGATTGCTTATGAGGGAGACGTAAGTATCCGTTGTGCGGCAGTGGCAGAGAACGGTCTGTATGTGGGCGGATTCACTACGGACGGACAGGCGAGAGTGGAATATCTGCCTTATGGTAGCGGAACGCCGGAGACGATTTTTGAAGATTTTGCGGAAAACGGAGAGGTCTACAGTCTGTGCCTGGCACCGGATGGCAGTATTTACGCAGGACTGAAGGGACTGGCAGCAGCGGGAGCGGAGCACGGCTGGCTGCCTGCAATCTATCATATCAGCCCGGAAGGAACGCTTCTGAACAGTTTTACTGTTGGGGAGAGGGAATGGAATATAGTCGATAGTATGGCAACAGATGCCCAGGGCAGATTATATGTGCGGATGCGGATGCAGGAGGATGGCAGTTATGTGCGGATCTATTCTGCGGAAGGTGAGCTGATCGGAACCGTGGCGGATGACAACGACTATGCCGTACAAGGTGCCGGAGCATTAGGACAGGGTAAGGACGGCAAAGTCTATGCGGCTGCACAGGCAGTGGGCGATACGACAGCAGGTGATATGGCTGTGACATTAGTGTCAGTAGACCCGGAAAACTTCAGGTTTGTTCCGGTGGCTGGAGGCGAGAATGTTATTTGCAGTGCCGATACGATTTACCCGTGGAAAATGGTGGCAGCAGGTGTGAACGAGACGGCAGATTTTATCCTATGGGGATACATCGGCGTGGACACCTATTGTCTGGGTGAGACGGAATTCACCAGAGTGCAGGAGAACTGGGAGATGCCCTGCGGTACGGAAGGTACCTGTGCGGTCCTTGTACCGGACGGTCGCATTCTCTATATCGGCGCATCCGACGGCTTCCAGGGAACGACGGCGGACGGCGTGGAGATCAGCGGAAAAGATCCTGAGAAGACAGTGCTCTATTATGAGCCACTCGTAAAATAGAGTGACAATAAACTGGCGACACCGGGAAGCCGATGCCGCCAGTTTTATAGTTCCAGACTGTTAAGTTTCCATCTGCTCAATTGTGCATTTACAGTGGTTATGTTATAAAAAGACCAGAAATAACAGAAAGCGGTCGCTTGGGTGAAAAGAGTAGATTCAGGGGTGAAATTTTGTTATGCTGTTTGTAACAAACGAAGTATAAAAGTCGTCAATATAGATAGAAGGGAAACAAAGGAGGGGCTTATGAAGAAGATTAACATAAAAGCAACCATTTTTCTCAGTGCAATCGTATTGGTGGTAGTGGTACTTCTGCTGAATCTCATCGAATTCCGCAAAACGGTGGATTTCACGGTGCCGGGGATACAGATGCCGAAGGAGAACGCTTTCGGAAAGCAGGAAGAGGTACAAGTGAGCGTCAACGGAACCTATTATTACCGGGTACTGCCCTGGATCCACGGCAGCACTTTCCATGGGCAGATATCTTTCGTTGGAGAGGGAGAGGAACCGCAGAATTATTTCTTTACCTATGGAGCAAGCAGAGGATTTCTGAAGGAGGGAAGAGGGGCTGGCTGGATCGGAACCCCGGATGCCCAGACCACCGTAGCGATTTATCAGGCGGTACAGAATGTGGAAAAAGGGATGATATCCGTAGAGAATCCCGCCAGCTATGTTTTATATCCGGCGGCAACACCGGAAGAAGCCTATGCCATAGCGGATATATGGTATCCGGGAATGCTGGAGAATGAAGCAAAGACAGCATTCTGCGCGGCTTTTTTGCCGGAGGAGTGCCCGCAGAAGATCGGTTGCAGCTTCTGCACGGAGGATTACGATTATGTGGAAGATGTCGATACCGTAGAGCAGCTGTGGCAGGAATTTATACAGCTTTCCGGAAAAGTGACGTCAGATCCGATCCCGCCGGAAGAGATGGTGGAAGGTGTGGGATATTTTCAGTTTGTCTATGCAGACGGTGAGACAAGGACCTTTCGCTACGCGTCGGAAGAACAGGGATTATGGATAGGTGAGGACGAACGCTGCCTGGTGGACGGCCAGGCTTTCTATGACTGGCAGGAGCGTCTGATGGAAGCGTTGCAGAAGTAAGCACGAGAAAGAGAGGGGCGGAAATCTGCTCCATTCGCAGCAGATCCCACATCGGACAGGGGTATGCGAAGCAGTATGGTGAGGAACTGCGGCAGTATTGGGAAGCAACCAATGAGGTTTTTGTGTGGATCAGTGAACAGTATCGGAAACCGTTATATGTCACTTCGGATGTGACCATAGGAGATGGAAAGACAGTGATCTCGTTCCGGGGGACCGGCACTTCCATGACTACCGGGGAGACAGAGGAAATCCATAGAGACTGCGTGCTGGATTTTGAAATGCATGCGGAGGTATTGCGCTCGGAAGAAGAGCCGGAGCTGACAGTAAGTGACTGGAATCCGGAAGAAGAGGGACAACAGAATCAGGCAGAAACGATTTATGACCCTGAGGCGGGTGTGACTGTGACCCTGCGGGATATTTCCAATATAGGCGCCAGTATTGTCATCCGGCGGGAGGATGAGGATGCCGGGACAGAGGTGACCTATGGAGATGCCTATATTCTACAGCGCAGGATCGAAGGAGAATGGCAGGATGCGGAGACGATCATAGACGATTACGGATTTACGATGATAGGTCATACGGTGGGCTGCGGGGAGGAAGTCTCAAACTTTTACAAATGGGACTGGCTTTACGGAGTATTGGAGCCGGGAGAGTACCGGATGGTGTACGATGTCTTCCGGAAAACAGAGGGCGCGGGGAGTGCTCAGAAATACCGGGAGTACATCCGTTTTCAACTTTAAAGGAATCAGATTTCTTACTTGACAGACGGGTCGGTAGAATGTAGACTATAATTACAAAGAGTCTATAAAACATCGACTATGCCTTGCCGGGGGGCAGGACAGGAGGGGCTTATGGGTGAGAATATCTACAGAATATTTGACGGTGTATGGAACTTAAGTCTGGTGGGAGGATACTGCGTGCTGCTGGTGCTCCTCGCCAGACTTTTGTTGCAAAAAGCACCAAAATGGTGCTCCTATCTGTTATGGGGAATCGTGTTTGTGCGGTTGTGCTGTCCGATACTACCGGAGACAGGAATCAGTCTGATTCCGGACAAATTGCTGTCTGTGGGGACAGAGATGACGTCCGGGCAGCAGACAGTCGGTCCGGGCAGTCATGGTTATGCAGAGGCCAACGATACGAAGGATATCGGAGATGTCCTGCGGCGGGAGTATGATGCAGAGGAAGTACCGGACAGCCAGGCGGCAGAAAAAACGATGGCTGGTGGAAATGACAATACTGTCATGAACACTGACGGCACGCAGGATTTTTCCCTGGGAACTGCGAGAACAGAAAGTGGAGCTACGGTTGCAGGGGTGGCAGCCAGTGGAACAGATGCAGTGATTTCGGGAACATCTGCCGGAACGGGTACTGACGCCCGCGCATGGACATACCCGGTGTGGTTCCGTGTATTATCCATGGTATGGTTGGCAGGAATGCTTGGCTTCCTAGGATATCATGCTTATTCTTATCTGCGCATGCGTCATCGGATTCGTAGACCTGACAATAGTGTCAGGCAGGTGGAACCGGGGATCTGCGAGATCGACGGTGGGCATCTGTCCTTCGTCATGGGGCTGATCCATCCGGTAATTTATCTCTCTTCAGGTCTGGATCCGGAGAGCAGAAAAGTTGTTCTGTGTCATGAACGGGTGCACTTACAGCGCAGGGACTATCTGTTTAAGCCTGCGGCGTTGGTAATCTGTTGTGTCCACTGGTTCAATCCGCTGGTCTGGGCGGCGTTCCGGCTGCTCTGCCGGGATATCGAGATCTCCTGTGACGATCTGGTTCAATCCGCTGGTGTGGCTGGCATTTTATCTGATGAATATGGACTGCGAGATGTCCTGTGATGAAAAAGTTGTGAAGCTTCTCGGTGAAGAGAGTAAGAAAATCTACTCTTATACATTGTTGGAAGAGGCTTCCGGCGGCGAATGGAAACGCTATCGTGGTGGTTCCATCTGCGCACTGCTTTCTTTTGGCGAAGACCATGTGAAGAATCGTATCCGTCATGTACTGGATTATCGCAGACCGCCATTCTGGGTCATGATCGGCGCGGCAGCAGTGCTTGTGATATTGGTGGTATGCCTGTGCAGCAATCCGGGCGGCGGAACGGATGCAGCGGATGTTGCAAATGCGGATAGCGGTGCAGAGACAGAGGCAGATGCGGCGCAGGCAACCGACGGGGCAGATGCAACCGAGGAAACTGCAACAGGGGAGTTTGCGACGGATGAAGTGGATTATGAGACTGCAAAAACGGAATGGCTAGCGGTATTTGAGCAGGGCATTCACAGCAGGGAAGAGTTCAGTGCCCTGTTTGATGTGGCTGCCTTGGAGGATACCCGGTCTTTTGCCGGACAGGACGGCATCCAGTATCTTGGCTACGATGGTGTCGCGGCGCGGAAATTGCATCAGCGGATTTTAGACGGAGATGCCGCTGCCCATGAGACCTACAAGGATCCGGTGAAGGCTGCGGAAGCTCTGCTGAATCTACAGGGTGGCAGCGGGGAAATGACGGAACTGCTCTATGAAGCCGGGAGGCAGTATTTATTTTTCCAAAAAGATTCCACAAGACCCGGCGAAGGCTCTGTGGCAAACGTACATTATATTTTCGCTGATGGATCCGGTATCGATATTCCTATGGTATTTGCGGAGGAGAGCAGTCAGATCTGGATGCTCTCCCTGGGAGACATCGACAGTAAAGGCCGGCATTCTACCGGTCCTCTGGACGGAGAAAATCAGGCCAGAGTGGTCTATGCGGAATACGGACCCAGGGATGAAGATTGGGCTACCGTGGCAGAACTGTCGAAAAAATGGGTGTATGTAAAGGTATCCCCCGGATCTTTTGCGGATGTTGCTGCTACTTATCAGGTCTCCAGCTACGGTATTTATGCGGCCACCGGGGACGACGCCGGACTAAATTGTATGGTTCCGGGATATATAGCGCCGGGATGTGCGGCAGAGGGACGTTCCACGGTTTACCAGAATGTGGGAAATTACTATACGTCTGACAGTTATAGACAGGAGATGGCTTATCTGAAGCAACAGGATAGTGTCCGCTTGTACTACCTGGCATCCTCTGACTATCAGGATGGCGATTTGGAAATCTGGATCGACACGATCCGAGAATATGATACTTCGGGACAGACCGGAGAAAACGGGGTCACGGACTGGAAGCTGCCGTCGGAGGCGCAGGATTTCTCCGCAGACATGCTTACTGCGGAAGGAGGTTATTGGATCCTGAGTCAGAGCAACGGAACCGCCCAGATGAAACTTCCGCTTCTGTCCAACCAGCCGGTCTGGAATGGGAAGGTGGCGGCAGATCTGACGACAGAGGAAGCGGATGCTTATGCAACAGCACAGAGACGGGATATTATGACGAATGTGGGAGTCGTATTCGATCTGTCCGAGCGAGCGGAGCAGGAGACTTATGCCCTGTTGGATCTGGACGGAGACGGAACCGCAGAGAAGCTTCTGTTGCGTTCGAGAATGGCACAGGCAGTAAACGAAGTGGATCATTCGCCGCTAGATCAATATATATTTGCGGTGAATACCATGCGAGGCGAGACGCGGACGGCACAGAATCTGGGAAACAGCATTTACGCCTTCACTCCTGATGGCAGACAGATATTGCTGGCACTGATGCGTAGGGACGAGTTCGGACAGTGCGAGAGTTTCCTGTTCAGCTATGAGAACGGGGAACTACAGGAGGTAGGAAGCTTCGCGCAGGATATCCGGGAGATCTGGGTGGAAAACGGCCAGATCATCACCACCCAAAGCTATGATTATATCCTGCAGAGAGAGAATCTGCGGATCATATACCGCATCGGAAGTGACGGAAGGCTGGCGGAGATCCCCACAGACCGCTATGATCTGCCGGAGCAGGCGGTCCTGCACGGACTCAATAAGGATCTGGAAGTCTGCCGGACTCCGGATGCCGGCAGCGAACGCTTTACCATCAACGCAGATCACGGAGTCTATTTCCTTTATCTGGATGCCGGCAGACAGTGGCTCTGCGTGGAGACCGAGAATGGTGTCACCGGGTGGCTTAAGCTAGCGGATTACACTTATGAGGAAGCTTGGGCGACTTTTAATGACTTGATGCCATATGGTGGGTGATAAAACTTATACTGGAAACAATTGATAAAAATAAAAAAAGTTTCCAGTATAAGAGAAACTTTTACCTTAGCAGATAAAAAATAGGCATTGACAGAAATGGTTTACATGATGTAACATAAAAGTATTACATCATGTAAACCATTTTGCGTTATAAGACATCATAGATACAACGAGAACAGAAAGGAAGGAATTGCAATGTCGGAATATACCATGGGAGCTGTGGAGATGCGTTTTGCGGAGATCATCTGGGAGCATGAGCCGGTCTCCTCCGGGGAACTGGTGAAGCTGTGCGAGCAGGAGTTAAACTGGAAGAAATCCACGACCTATACAGTCTTGCGGCGCCTTTGCCAGAAGGGGATATTTATCAGTGAGAACGGTGTCGTTACTTCGCTGCTGTCGAAGCAGATGTTCCAGGCGAGACAGAGCGAGGAGATCATTGAGGAATCTTTCGCAGGATCTCTGCCAGATTTCGTAGCGGCATTTACTTCCCGGAAAAAGTTGTCTAAGAAAGAGATCAAGGAGCTGAAGAAAATCATCGAAAATAATGGGGGAGCAAAGGAATGACAGTAATGGCAATGATGCAGATACTGGTCAGAATGAGTCTTCAGGGAAGTATCATCATAGGAATCATATTGCTCCTCAGAATGGTATTTAGAGGACTGCGGATCTCTTACCGGTATTGTGTGCTGTTGTGGGGAATCGCCTTTTTCTATCTTATATTTCCCTGGAAGATCGAGAATGCGCATGGATTCTGGCGGGCGCAGCCGGAGTCGATGGTAGTGGCGGTGAGCGCGGATGGACCGACGGTGGTGACGGGACTGGGGACGGGCATCGTGCCGGGGCAGAATACCTTACCGGAGAAGGGCACTATGACAGGGCAGAGTACTCTGCCGGAGAATAATGCTGTGCATGGACAGACAACTGTAGGAACGGATGTAACGATAGAACAGAGTACGAATCGCGGATCGGAATCAAGCGCACTTCCGGCATCGGATGTACAGTCCACCGGCACGGCAGCCGCATTTTTCGCATCGGCTACCTTTTGGCGGGTAATATTTGCAGTTGAATGCCTGTGGCTGGCAGGAATCCCCTGCTTTCTCGCGTATTTTATTTTTTCGTATATAAGAATGAAACGCCGTCTGGCGGAATGTCTCCCCGGAGAGGAGGGCGTACGTTACGTGGACGGGATCCGTACACCGATGGTATTCGGGATCCTGCGACCGCAGATCTATCTGCCGGTGGAGATGAATCCGGAATTCTATGACTGCGTGCTGCAGCATGAGCGGATTCACCTGCGCCGTCTGGATTATCTGTGGAAAATACTGGCATATCTGATCAGCATCGTGCATTGGGTGAACCCGGTGGTATGGCTGGCGTATTACCTGCTGTGCTGCGATATGGAAAAAGCCTGCGACGAGGCAGTGACGGAGCAGTTGGAGCCGGAGGGCAGACAGGAATATGCCACCGCACTGTTATACATGGCGGTCGACACGACTGCACGCAGGATCTTCGCGGCACCGGTGTGCTTCGATGAAGGTGACATCAAGGGCAGGATCCGGCATATTTTGAAAGGACGTAAGACCACTGGGAAGCTTGCAGCGCTGGCAGTGGAGCTGTGTGTCGTGGTGGCATTGATATTACTGACACAGAAAGGTGCCGTAACGGAGCAGGAGCCGGAGGCAGGAAATGCCGCAGGAGAGACTGCTGACAGTGTGACGGCGGAGAGCGATGCAGAGGAAGAAAAGGATCTGCCGACATTCTATATCCGCCGGGCGGAGGATCTGCAGATAAGCAGCCCGCTTCGGATCGTGGAGCAGTATATCACCGACCGTGCCACGGCATGGAATCATTATTATATTGATGCAGATGGTGTCCTCTGGGGCAGCGGTTATAATCAAAACGGACAGCTGGGAAACGGCAGCTACGAGACGGATCTGGACCTGGGGAAAATGGATGCGGTTCGGATCGCGGATCATGTGGTTTCTGTGGACGCTAACCTGAATAACAATTTCTGCATCTATCTGACGGACGATGGAAAGCTATACGGAATGGGGCTGAATATGGCAGGACTCCTGTTAGGGAAAGACTCTGTGAAACAGGTGTACAGCGATGATGATAATGACCGTGTGTGCACACCGGTGCTGCTGATGGAAAATGTGAGATATGCCAGAGCCGGCAGGGAAGCCATCGTTGCATTACAAGAGGACGGAAGCGTCTACTGGTGGGGACAGATGCGGACGACGACCAGCACCTATGGCAGTGATTACGATGCCTACTGGACGGTGGAAGAGAACTCGGTCAATCCGGTGAAAATGATGTTCCTGGAGCCCCATAAGGTATTGGAGAACTGTGTCTATGTGGATATCAGCGCATGGAACGGTGCAGCGATCACGGAGACCGGCGACTTATACATGTGGGGACTGAACATCTTCGGACAATGCGGCGTTGCGAAAAGTGAGAATGTCCATGATTTTGTCTGGGCACCGCAAAAAGTGCTGGAAAATGTCAGTATGGTATGGCTAGAGGCAATACGGCAAAATGACGACGGAATCGATACGGAGCTGGAGAACTTGAACTGGGCAGTGCATTCGTATACTTTTGATAACTTTGCGCTGCTGCAGGACGGAACCTTATTGGCAGCCGGGGAGAATCTGGGCAAAGATTCTGTGACGACAGTAGTGGACGGGGATCTGAATCAGGCGGGATCCCATCGGGCGTCTTTTGGTTTCGTGCCGGTGCGGGCGGTTGTTTACTCCACGGAGTATAATAGAGAGATTCTGGCGGAATTTACCTGGGGAATGTCCAGGGAAGATGTCCGATCGTTGTGCACGTATGCGGGACTGCAATTTTTCCTCGGCGGAGAAGACGACGGAATCAATATCGAAGACAGTAGATATCGCTGCTATTTTGACGAAACGGGTGGACTGAGCGCGCTTACGATTCAGACCGGCAGCAGCCGCGATGAAAGATTTACTGTGGACAAGACTACTCTGGAGGAAGTACAGCAAATCGTTACCGATGCCGGCGGCACGCTGACGCTGCTCACCCCCGCGGGAGATAATCCATGGGAGATCTGGCAGTATGCAGATACCGCCCAGGGGACCCTCTACTGGTTCACGGTATTCCAGGGGAAAGTCACAGTCATCACCGAGAAACAGCTGACAGCAGCAACTTTTGATGGACAACAGGAGTATAAGAGCGTATTATTGATGGAAAATTGAGAACCTGAGTGGATAAGTGACAGAAGGAGACATTATGAAAAAACAATATAAATTAACAGCATTAGCGCTGACTGCCTGTCTGTTGACGGGATGTGGCGCTGGGGAAACGAGTGCTTTGGAGAATACGACGGCGGAGAAGCAGCCGACAGAGCCGGTGGCAGAGACATCTGCGGAGACTTTCACAGAGACAGCTTCTGTTACGACAGAGGTTCCGCAGGAAACCACAGCACAGGAAAATCCGGCTGCACCCAAAGAAATTACCATAGACTTCACCGGAATCGCGGAGTTTCACCCGGAAGGAACTGTGGCGCAGCCCTATTCCATGGAAGTCCTTTCCGAGACGTATAACAATATTACTTTTGCGGATGAATGGTACAATGCATCGGAAGACGTTTCACTCCCCATGATCGGTGAGAGCTGGGACTGCTTCTATGACGAGAACTACACCTACCAGTGGGACGAAGGAAAACTGAGCATTTTCGACGGTGAGAACTGCCTGTATGTACTGGAATATCCCACAGACAAATGGTACGTCAACGGCAACAACGCCCGCCTTGAGAACGGGATCTTCTACGGGGCTTCGGTAATGAACGGCTATGCCCAGCCGGACACCTGCTTTATGTTTGCCTATGATCTGGAAAATGAGAAGTTGCTGTGGCGAAGTGCCGACCAGACCTATAACAGCATGAACTTCCTCGTAAAAGGAGATGTGATCTTCTGCGGCTATGGCTTTACCGCAGAGGATGACTACCTCTATCAACTGGATAAAAACACCGGAGAAGTGATCGACCGCCTGCCCCTGAAAAAGATGCCGGATCTCATGGCAGTGAAGGATGACCGGTTGTATGTGCATACCTATAGTTATGATTATGTGATTGGGATATTTTAAATTGAACATATCAAAATAATTAGCATCAGTTAATGAAATTGTGATAAAAATATCGTTTGTGTAAATGCTTGTGGGAGGAGAATTCAGGTAAGGAAAATGAACGAAAAGATGACAAAAAAGCAGAAAGTAGTATTTGCGGTTGTGGCAGCAGTGATTGTGCTGGGGATAATTATGTCTTACATATTTTTGATGAAAAATCAGCATATAGACAGTATACCTGAAGAAAAAAAGATGCCTGCCATGAGTGATACAGAAGACTATGAAGTACGTGAAAGTGATGAAAGCATTCAAAGCAGCGAAACAGAAGATTATTATATGACATCTACAGGAGTAACAGCAGAGGAGCAATTTGCTGAAGAGATTAAAAATGATATTTTAAAGCATGATTGGGATGCGTTATCTGAGAAGATTTCATATCCTATTGTAATAAATGGAACTACGGTTACTAATCGTGAAGATTTTTTAAAACTAGATATTGATGGAAAGCTGAATCAAGAATTTGTAGAGGCTATTCGTGCTGAAACATGCCGAAAAATGTTTTGCAATTGGCAAGGGGTGATGATGGGGGATGCCGGACAAATCTGGTTTGAAAATGTTGGTAATGGAACAGGAACGCCGGAATTATCAATTATCGGAATTAATAATATGCTCGAGACAGAATCGGAAGATCTGAATGCGGAAGAAACGATAGAGCCAGATCCGGAAATAGCAGATGGCAGTGTGGACGAATTATCCATGGATGAAATCGAAGAATTGCTTTTTGGTGAGTGGAAAGTTACAAAATTGCTTGGCTTTACACACGTACAAAACGATTATACGAATTATCCGGAAGGACATGATATCATAGGCAATCATATTGTGATAAATGAAGATGTATTTTCCAGTGAAGGGCTTGAAAAATATGAACGTTATCAATGCGAGATTTTAGAACCTTCTTATGAGGTATCTCCTATAAAAGAGCGTAATTTAATCTATTATGTAAAGGAAGCTATAAAAGACGATCCGGAACTATATGATTGGATTCTGAATTATGATGAATTACAGGATTTAAAAATAAGGGGCACAAGAGATGGAATAAAGGGGAAGTCTCCGGCAGTAGACATAATGCTTTCCAGCGATAAGCAGTTTGTTATTCTTACGATGGATTGTGCTTTTTACCTGTTGGAAAAAGAATGATATTGGGATGACGTGCGAGGGGATTACGAATGAATACTTTTAAAACAATAGCATTATTGCTTGTAGGTACAGTATCATCTTTGATGTTAATGGGATGCGGAGAAATAGACACCGGGACGGAAACATCTGCGTGGGAGAAAGAGACTGCTACAATTGTGCCGGAAGAACCTAAAACGGAGATTATACTTGGAGATATCGGGGGAGCGTCGACATTACATGAAGCAGTAGCTGATTTTAATGGTAAAAATGACGGAATAACAATCACAATACATGATTATTACGAAGAAAATATAAGCGACGGAATTAGCCGTTTGTATGATGATATTTTGACAGGAAAAGGACCTGATATCATTAGTTTTTCGACAGATGAGATGGATGTGGAAGTGCTTACAGAAAAGGGCGCAATAGAGAATCTTATTCCCTATCTGGAGAAAAGTGATGTGATTGGGGAAGAGGACATCGTTGATTCCGCGTATCAGGTTTTGACAGCGGATGGTGGCTTGTATATGTTGCCAACGAATTTTGTGTTATATACATTGATAACAAAAGAAAAATGGTGCAGTAACAAAGAAAATTTTACCTTCGAGGAAGCCTTGCGGGCCGTTCGGGAATGTGAAGAGGATCCTATGATTTCACGGGATTTATTTTTACAGGAAGGGGCAATCTGCGGAGGATATTCCGGGGAAACGGAAGATAACAGATTGGAACAATATATAAAAATTGCAGAACAATTACCGCAACAGGCGATGTTTCAAACGAATGACCTTTTGATGCGGGAAGGAAAAATTCCATTCAATCTTGAGTGCATAGGTGACATGCAACAATATTTATATAAAAAATCCGTATGGGGTGAGGATGCAGTCTATACAGGATTTCCGGGAGCAGAGGGAAAGGGAAGAATATTTATTTTTGACAACTGTTTCGCCATTAACAGTCAAAGCACGCACAAAGAAGAAGCATGGAAGTTTGTGGAAAGCTATTTTACTGAGGAAGGACAGAAAACGATTGCTCCCAATTGGAATTTCTCAATATTGCAAGATGTGCTGGATCAACAGCTTAGTGATAGCAGAAAGCAGGAATATTATCAGACATCGGATGGAAAAAGAGAGAAACTTCCTATTCTGACATACGAAATTGGCAGTACCTATGAAAATGTTTATGCGGCACAAGATGAGGATATACAGGATGTAAGGGAGATGATAAATAATACGAAGGTAATGCAGCGCAGTGACCTTCCTTTAATAGGGATTACGCAGGCAGAGGCTTTGTATTATTTTAACGGAGAAAAAAGTATAGAAGAAACAGCAGCGGCTATAAGGAATAAAATTGATGAAATGCCGAATGCAAAAAATGCACAGCCAGATATGGATGTCATTATCAATATAGGGGATTTTTCAGTTTCCTTATATGAAGGTGAGCAAGAAATATTGGGGAAGCTGGATGAGATGGGGCTGTTGTATGAAAAGGTTGAGGATTCGGATAACAAAAAATATAATTATTATTATAACGTAGGTGATGGGGAAGCTCAATTTATACAAGTTTATTTTCTTGAAAAAGAATGTGTCAGAATAAGAATCAGTAGTAATGAAACATTCGCACATACCTCGAGAGGCATATATTCCGGAAATAGTTATTCTCAAATGGTCGACCAATATGGAGATTCTTATGAAAAACATACTTATATGGGCAAAGAGAGATATACCATTTATCGTTATGCTTTAGGAGAATGTTTCCATGAATTCGGCATACCGGGGGAAGCGACCGGTGAAATCTATAATGTTGATGTTTATGTTTCCGGTCAGATGCCTATCTATGATTATGGAGAAGAGATTGTAGAGGATTAGAAATTTTTTGAAAATATGTAAGGCGATGAGACGGACTATACGGAATAGCTGAATGCAAACGAAGGTAATGTTGAAGAACTGGAGATTCCATATTTTTGATTTACAGAAGAAAATAGAAGATAATAGGGGATAAACAAAAAAATGACCAAAAAGCAGAAAGTAGTATTTGCGGTTGTGGCGGCAGTGATTGTGCTGGGGATGATTATGTCTTACGTATGCTATCATTTTATTTATGGGACAAGAATCACTTCCCGGTAGGGAGAAGCATACCACAAATTAGAGGGAAAGGGAGTCTACAGCCCGTTAGCGGTGTTTCCTTCCGCAGATATGGACACCGTTTCACAAGATTTTTATTATCAGACCCGTGATGAAATATTTGCAGCAACCTGCCAGATCTATTTGGAAAATCAATATACCAGGGAACAGTATGAGGCAGAAACAGAACGTCTGCGTAATTTGGAATTTTCTTATCAGGATCAGACGAATATGCTCTATCAGGATGAAGAAAATTATTGCAGCGTTGCGTATGTGGCAATGGCAAATTGGATCGACCGATATGAATATGCCATCACGTTAGACGACAGTAATACCATTATTTATGTTTATCTGCAGAACATGGACGCAAAGGACATACATATGCAGTCTGACTACCTTCCGAAATATTTTCAGGATAATAATGCCGGAAAGCATCAGGATACAGACCCTATGACCTCGGATTACAGAAGTTTCTATGCGTTCCGGATAGGAGATCATTATATAGACTGCATGGACTTGGCGGATCAGATTGAAATCGCCGATACCGAGCCGGAGACTCAGGCAGCGGATGTAGCACAGGAAGTTGAATCTAATTAATTTCTACAAAATAATGGGGAGTAGCTAACAGATTGCTGTGCGTAATATTTGACAGTATGTTATTCGTTATAGGATAACGGAGTAATAGGCATACTATATAATATCTCTGTCGGATCCGTGACAGAGATATTTTTCAATAGTGTAAATAAAATTTGACAAAGTAGATATAAATGTTTAATAATATTTACATAAGGAGATGGGATTATGCCGAAAAAAACAATAGTGTTGTTGCCTGAAACAGAAAAAATACTTGAGCAAATGGGACTACAGATAAAGTATGCAAGGCTGCGCAGAAAATTGACGTCGGAATTGGTTGCGGAAAGAGCAGGAATCAGCAGAGCTACTTTAGTATCCATAGAAAAAGGCTCACCTTCTGTGGCAATGGGGTGCTATGCGGCTGTGCTTCATGCATTGAATTATATGGATAAGGATTTACTGCTTGTTGCTAAAGATGATGAATTGGGACGGAAATTACAGGATCTTGATTTGCCTGTAAGACAGCGCGCACCCAGGAGGGGATAGGGAGTGGATAAAGAAAAAAAGATTTTTGTTTTTGCTGATTTTCAGCCTTATCACGAAGAAATTATAGGTACAATCTATGTTTCGCAGACGAGAGGAAAGGAATTTTACTCTTTTGAGTATGATCAGAAATGGCTGGAAAAGGGAAATATGATATTAGATCCCGATTTACAGATGTATAAGGGAAGGCAATATATTCACGATGATAAGAAGATATTCGGAGTATTTGCCGATTCCTGCCCTGATAGATGGGGACAGCGTCTGATGAAACGCAGAGAGGAATTGCGTGCCAAAAATGCAGGTGAAAAACCTAGAAAGCTTTTAGACAGTGATTATCTTCTGGGAGTGTATGATGAAGCAAGAATGGGCGGATTGCGTTTTAAAACGGAGTTGGAAGGTGAATTCTTGTCCAATGACAGGGAATTTGCAACACCACCGTGGACGTCATTAAGAGAACTCGAACAGGCATCGATTGCGTTTGAAAATGATGAAAAGGGGCTGAATGAGAAATGGTTAAAGCAATTACTTGCTCCCGGATCTTCTTTGGGAGGGGCGAGACCCAAAGCCTCTGTGCTGGCGACGGATGGCTCACTTTGGATTGCCAAATTTCCGTCTAAAAATGATGATTTTAATTCCGGGGCATGGGAAATGGTAGTACATGAACTGGCTGTTATGTGTGGACTTAATGTTCCGGAGGCAAAAGCTGAAAAATTTTCCAGATTGGGAACGACATTTCTTGTAAAGCGATTTGACAGAATAGAAAGCCGAAGAATTCACTTTTCTTCAGCAATGACTATGCTTGGTAAAAAGGATGGTGCAAACGCAGCGGACGGAAGTAGCTATCTTGAAATAGTTTCTTTTCTGAAAGCAAACGGAGCAACACCTAAAAAAGATATACAGGAATTGTGGAAGCGTATTGTGTTTAGCATGGCAGTGTCCAATACAGACGATCATTTTAGAAATCATGGATTTATTCTGGAGGAGAAAGGGTGGGTACTTTCTCCGATGTATGATGTGAATCCGGATATTTATGGAGAATTTTTATCACTGAATGTGGACGAAGATAATTCTGCGATAGATTTTGATTTGGCAATAGAGGCAGCGCCATACTATGAGATATCAACAGAACAGGCGAAGAAAAATGTCACAGCCATTAGAAAAACGGTAGCAGATAATTGGCGGTCACTTGCCGGAAAATATGGAATCAGCCGTGGGGAAATCGAAAGAATGTGTCCGGCATTTCAGGGGGATGTATAGATATGTAAACGTCAAGGCTGTTGCGAAATAATTAAGAATCCATGCTGTTAAGTTCATTTGGAGAAAGCTGCACCAGCCTGGTGCAGAAATAGATTACAATCGGCAATGGCAGATCAGCACATTATGAAATGATTAAATAAACGCACGATAAACGCACGCGTGCGTTTATCGTGCTATATAAGATAGCCTTTTGCAATTAATTAAGTGAAACAGTGTTTAGCTTTTTTGAAAATTCTTTCACCGGTTCAGCCACCACACCCCCAGATTCAGATACCCCGCGAACGCCACCCACACCAGATAAGGCAGCATCAGCCATGCGGCAGGCTTCGAGATGCGGTAAAAGGCAACGGTAGTGGCGATGATCAGGATCCACAGAGCGACCAGCCACAAAAAGGCGAAGAGATACCATCCCAGGTTGAAGAACCAGATGGACCAGAAAAAATTAAAGATAAGCTGTACAGCATACAAGGTGAGGGCTTTTGTGTCCTCACCTTTTTGCATGACAACGAGATAAGAGGCGATTCCCATGAGGACGAACAGGATGCTCCACACCACCGGGAAGAGCCACATGGGCGGCGTCAGGGGAGGCTGATTCACTGTTTCAAAGGCTTTCATACCGTCTTTGGTGATCCAGGCGGAGAGTCCGCCTACCGCCAGAGGGATGGCAACGGCAGTGATGAGGTTTTTCCAGTGAATATTGTGAAATTTGTCGGAGAATTGCATGGGAACTCCTTTGAAAATACGATTTTGCATGTGTCAATATCCGTGTATTTCTGATTAGTATTGTATGAAAATGAGATAAAAATTATGTGTCTAACTATAAAAATTTGGGACTTTCGGTAAGCTGCGGTTTTGGTGTATGATTAAGAATATAATAAAACATTATGACTATCAGAAACAGGAAATATCCAAGAAAAGGTAATAGGTAACATAGATATGGACACAGAACACACACAGGGTTCCCTGACAAAAGAGGCAATCCGGCTGGCGTGGCCGGCGGTCTGCGAATCCTTTTTTATCGCACTGGCGGGTATGGTGGATACTTTTATGGTGAGTACGCTCGGAGCCAATGCGGTGGCAGCGGTAGGGCTGACCACACAGCCGAAGTTCCTGGGGCTGGCACTGTTCATCGCAGCGAATGTAGCAATCTCCGCCCTGGTGGCGAGACGATTTGGAGAGAAGAGGCAGCAGGCGGCCAACGAGATTCTGGTGATGACGATCTGCTTTTGCATTGTGGCAGCGGTGATCATCAGTGCACTGACGGTGGGCTTCGCGGATCAGATTATTGAATTCTGCGGATCGAGTGAGGACACGCATGCCATGGCGGCGAGATATTACCGGATCATCATGGGCGGCATGATCTTCAATGTATTGTCCATGGGAATCAATGCGGCACAGCGCGGCGCGGGCAATACGATGATCGCCCTTAGGACGAATCTGATCTCCAATCTGGTGAATATCTGCGGCATCCTACATTTTTGGGTTTACTCTGGGACTGGGAATGACCGGTATCTGGATGGGCATTCTGGCGGATCAGGTATCCAGATTCCTGTTTGCGTCGATTCGGTTCCGACAGGGAAAATGGGTGACAATTAAGATTTAATGAGCGCAGGTAATGAGCTTATGATAATAACAAAACTCCCGGAGCAATATCGCACTGGGAGTTCTTGCGTTCAAATAATATGCAATGAGTTACTGTGAGTTCTATTTCGTCTTCAATGTCTTTTTCATAGCAGTGAAAGTCTCTGCACTGATCACATGCTCGATACGGCAGGCATCCTCAGCAGCCACAGTGGGATCCACACCGATGGAAGTTAGCCAGTCCGTAAGAAATGTGTGACGTTCATAGATTTTCTCTGCGATTTCCCGCCCCTTATCCAGCAGGGTGATGTAGCCTTCCTTGTCCATTTCAATATATTCCCCATTGCGGAGATTCTTCATAGCGACACTGACGCTGGGCTTGGACACACCCAGATCGTTGGCAATATCAATGGAACGGACAACACCGTTCTTTTTCTTCAGCACTAAGATCGTTTCCAGATAATTCTCAGCAGATTCCTGTATTTTCATGTAATGACCATACCCTTCCCATACATAGCATTTTGAACCGAAATACCTGCTCTACATATGGAAATTTAACCATCCGCAGGCATTACAATAAGAATAGCAGAAAAGGGTAGGAAATGCAAGATTTCAACTTAATGAGAAAAAATATCAATAAAGAAGAAAAAAGTATTATGAATTACGTTGAAGAAGCAACGTTAAAAATCTATAAAAACGATACGTAATGTTTGTTTATTTTATCTAAAAAATATTATTATAAATAAAAATAATTGACATTCAAAAATAGGAGAATATAATATAGTTAACCGGTTAACAAAACGCATTAAAAACTGTATGAAAAGAGAAAGTATGAAAAACAGAGTAACCATCAGGGATGTTGCAGCAGCATCAAACGTATCAGTAGCGACAGTGTCCTATGTATTAAACGGAAAGAAAAAAGTATCTGAAGAAACGAAGCAAAAGATTCTGACAGTAATCGATGATCTTGGATTCGTGCCGGATTTGAATGCACGAGGATTAACTGTAAAAGATACTAAATTGTTGGGAGTAGTCGTTCCACAGACAGAGCCCGGCAGTAAGCTGATGTTTCATAATATTTTTTACAGTGAATTACTGGGTAGCATAGAGTATGCTGCAAGACAAAGAGGATACCATGTAATTATCTCAGCTACCGATGTAACTGAAGATTATCTTCAGCTGATTCAGGAACGAAATTTGGCTGGAGTTATTATTATTGGTACTTATCAGAATCAGTTTTTTAGTGAATTAAAAACATTGGATGTACCGGTAGTGTTAATTGATAGTTATTGTAAATATGACTATTTTCATAAACTAAGAATTGATGATGAGAATTGCTCTAATCTGGCTACAGAATTTGTGATTCGGCAGGGACATAAAAAAATTGCATTGGTGACAGGACATCTTCAGGAAGATGGTGTTATGCAGAAGCGATATAGAGGTTTTTTGAAAGCGATTGAACAAAATGGACTGGAATTTCAAAAAGAAAATCTTTATGAAGCGACGGTTGATTATGAAAGCGGAGTAAATGCTGCAAAATGGTTCGTAGATAATAAGGCAGATATTACAGCAGTGGTAGCGACAGCGGATGTCCTCGCAATTGGGCTGATGAAGGGGTTTTATGAACAAGGGGTTCAGGTGCCTGAAGATATATCCATCATCGGATTTGATGATCTGGATATTTCCAAGTATACGACGCCCGGGCTCACTACGGTAAAACAACCTATTTCAGCTAAGGGAGAAAGAGCTGTTGAAATATTGATCGAGAACATTGAAAATCCCCAGATGGAAAAAGTGGAAGAAGTATTTCCTGTAAAACTAATTGAAAGGCAAAGTGTAAGAAAAAGAACGGAGATATTATGATTTTAGAAACGATAAAAGATCAGGAATATCATAAAAAAATATTACTGGCAAATGATTCCTATGCAGAGATAGAACGCAAAGAAGGTACACAATTAATCATTAATGTGGATTATAAAGGTGCATACGGTCTGGGCGAGAAATTCGATGCAGTGAATCAGAAAGGAAAAACAGTAGAGACACAGGTTATAGAAAAATTCTGTAATCAGGGAAATATCAGTTACTGCGTGACTCCTTTTTTCGTGACAGATTCGGCACTGGGTATTTACATTGAGACAAAGAAGAAAACGACAATCACGCTTGATCATGCAATTCGATGTCAGATACCGAGCGAATCCAAAGTCTATGTATTTACGGGTACAATAGGTGAGGTTATTCGTGATTATACCGGTTTGTTTAAAAGACCGCAGATACCACCCCGTTATGCATTTGGAATATGGGCATCAGCCAATCATTGGAATTCTGAAGCAGATGTAGACAGATTGCTTGAGGAATTGGAAAAATATCATTTTCCGGCCAGTGTTATTGTTTTGGAAGCATGGAGTGATGAAGCAACTTTCTATATTTGGAACGGAGCTACCTATTCACCGAAGAGGTCGGCAGAAGGTTTTTCCTATGATGATTTTGATTTTAGCAATAGTAAATACTGGAAAAACCCGAAACGCATGATCGAGAGGCTTCATGAAAAAGGGAAAAAGCTAGTGCTTTGGCAAATTCCTGTTTTTAAAGGAATGGAACCGGGAAGAGTATCGGAACAGCTTGACATGGACAAGGAATATGCACTGGAGCATGGACTGCTTGTAATGAATAAAGCAGGAACGCCTTACGAGATACCGACGGGCAATTGGTTTGAAGGCTCTTATCTTCCGGATTTCACAAATGTAGAAACGAAGAAGTTTTGGTTTCAAAAAAGAAAATACCTGTCAGATATTGGCGTGGATGGATTCAAGACGGACGGTGGAGAGTTCATATATTCCGAAGAAGTGAATTTTTCGGATGGAACAAACGGAGCAGAAGGTAAGAATCAGTATTGTCAGGATTATGTGAATGCATACAGTAATGAAATATCGGAAGAACAAGTGCTGTTTAGCCGGGCAGGATATGCAGGAGCTTCCGGAACTCCTATTTTATGGGCAGGAGACCATCAGTCAACCAATGATGAATTAAAGAATGTCTTGCGGGCAGCCCTTTCCGCAGCCATGAGTGGTATTCTTTTCTGGAGTTTTGATATTGGTGGATTTGCAGGACCGCTTCCGAGTATTGATTTGTACAGAAGATCTACACAGATGGCAGTATTTTCTCCCATAATGCAATGGCATTCGGAGCCGGATGGAGGTCAGTTCAGGGAACTTATGCCGGGAAGTGATGGAAATAATGAAAGAAGTCCATGGAATGTAGCCTTGGCATACGGACAGCCGGAATTTATTGATGAGATGCGTTACTGGCATACACTTAGGGAAGAACTTCTTCCATACATTTATCAAACGGCGAAAATTGCAGTAAGAGAAAGTAAACCCATGATGCGTCCCCTGGTATATGATTTTCAGGAAGACAGCAATGTAATTAACTTAGAAGATGAATACCTGTTTGGAAATAGTATGTTAGTGGCGCCCCTTATGGAAGAAAATCAGACATCCAGAAAGGTATATCTGCCGAAAGGACAATGGTTTGATTTCTTTACGAATAAGTGCTATGAAGGAGAAAAATGGATAGACTCAGATTCTGAGACCAAATTACCGGTTTATGTAAAGTCCGGGACAACAATTCAAATGGAACAGGATGGGAAAAATAAGATTTTCCTCTACGGAAAGGAAGGCAAGGATTCTATTCTTTCCGATCAGATAGATATTACCTGGAAGGGAAAAAATATAACAGTAAAGGGGGAGACAGAACAAAATATTATTTTTGATTTCATACAGTAAAAATATGCGAGGTTAACCGTTTAAATTATGAAAAGGAGAGGATACATTTATGAGAAAAAAATTAATGTCACTTTTATTAACCGGAGTATTGGCAACCTCTTTACTTACAGGCTGCGGAAGTACAGATGATAATACTGCGGAAGGAACTGCAACTGCAACAGCAACAGAAAGTAAGCAGGAGACTGTTGATCTTGCCAACACCGAAGTAGCGGAAGAAACGGCAGAAATTACTTATGCTAATTTTAATGCCTCTGGTGGTAATGAAGAAACACTTCAGAAAATGTATGATGCATTCCACGAAGAATATCCCAATATAACAGTTAACATTGAAACGATTGGATATGACGACTATTTTACACAGATGCAGACAAGAGTAGCCGGTGGAACAGCCCCTGATTGCTATGAACTGAACATTGAGAATTTTGCGGCATATGCGAATAAAGGAGTTCTGGCTGAGCTTACAGGAATTGATACCAGCGGCTATAATACGACCGCATTAAACGCATTTTCCGTAGATGGTAAGCAGTATG
>ENA-ORTU01001621-ORTU01001621.1-human-gut-metagenome-genome-assembly--contig:-NODE-1621-length-22398-cov-4.150785_pt1 | contig 22398 bp, 32 predicted proteins | sample MGYA00241910_ERZ509184 | MGnify/ENA primary metagenome ERZ509184 (study PRJEB26280, sample SAMEA2338847) | human gut metagenome | biome: human gut; feature: human-associated habitat; material: faeces... | reverse complement strand
ACGTCTACACTGCGTTTCGCCCAATCACCGTTCCGGAGATTGCAAGATGTACGTAGATGATAATAACTACGGGCATAGCCCGTGTTATTATCATCTACGAATCTTGCTTTTCTCCTGTCACGGAGAAAAGGCGAAAGTACGAACTGCAGCACGCTTTTTGCGTGTTGGTTTCGCACTTTCTAAAAATGTCAAAAACCGGCATCATAAAACTGACGCCGGTTCAGTAAAGATTGCTTAATTTGTATCGGAGGCCTCTCCGATAGAAAGGGATAAATGAAAAGAACTGAAAAGGTTGAAGCAACACTCACTCTAGCTGAAAAGAAAATCTTTCGCGCACTATGCGAGGAAGCTGGTTGTACGGAAGCTGAGTTGATCCGATCTGTGTTGATTCATCGGGAAATCTCACTTGAAGATCTTGGTGACGATATGCAGGTTTCTGATAGAAAAAAGAAGGCTCTCCATCGACAACAATCTGACTTTAGGAAAGCGCAAAACGCACGCGAAGTTGATGAATGTGGCGAGCCGCTTGCTGAAAAAAGAAACTCTTATCTTCGTGTAATGCTCACTGCTCCAGAAAAAAAGGCAATTGAGCAACGTGCAGCGGCGCTCGGCATTTCTGTAAGCGAACTGGTTCGCCGCAGCGCAATTTACGGAAAGATCGAATCATTCAATTTCGATATCGCTGAAGTTGAAAAGCTTCATCACGAGTTATTGAAGGAAGGAACGAACCTCAATCAGCTTATGTACTTCGTGAACGCCCAAGGGCTTCCCGCGTACAACGAGAAAGCTGTTTTCCGAACGCTTGAAAAGGTTTACCAAAATGCCCGAAAGGTCGACCGGTTTATCGAGGAACTTGAAAAGCGTCATCACGTTGACTATGTTCCCCACGACTATCTGGCAGATGAACCAGACAACAGAAATCTTTAAGACGGAACGCAGCTAGATCAGTTTCGCAATTTTAAAAATGGCTTCTGAAAAAAGAAAGGAATGATTTTATATATCTGAGAACGTTCAGTTATAACTACTGCTTAAAATCGAAAGGAGATGGCAGAAGAGATTGACAGTCATTAAACAGAAAGCAGTCAGCTCGTCGCGGCACGCGAAAAACGTCCGTAAATACATCAACGGAAAAGATGCGCTTGCACGTGGCGGCTGGAATCTTCCATATAACAAATATTGGTACGCAAAAATGGCGCGGACGCGAAAATCTTTTGGTCATGATAAACCGGCACGAGCCGGTGCGAAGAACACGATTATGTATCATCAGGTTCTTGCGTTTCTTCCCGAGGAGTGCAGCTGCAACGGAGGCAAGATGACCCCCGATGCATGTATGGCTTACGCGGAGCAATGGCTTGCGAAGCACTATCCGCATCAACAAGTGATTCTCGCCTTGCATGAGGAAAGTGATAAGGAGGAAAAACGATTCGCGGTTCATATGGCGATTAACCGCACGGATCTTCTGACGGGTAAACGTCTTTGGGAGGGAACTGGAGCGCAGGCGAAGCATAAGCGTGCTTCATGGGTTCGCGAAATGGACGAGGTTTGGAATCTTACTCAACTTGAAAAGGGTAAGAAAAATTCAAAGATTCGAGATCGTCAGCCACGTGATATTGAAAAGGAGATTGTCGATCGGGGAGAGTACAGTTATAAAAACAATCTGCGCGAGTTGATCCATATTGCAATCAACGACTATCACCCGAAGAATATGGAGCAGTTCAAGAAATTACTTGCCTCATGGGGTGTAGATATTTTCATCAAGAACAATCGAGTCTATGCGACAGATCTCGATATCAAAGAGGCCGGTAATCCAAAATGTACCTTCAACTTGACTCGTCTTGACGGGCGCTTCGCGTTGAAATCACTGCAGACGGCTTTTGAAACAGGAACTACGGAAAGCGAGAAACCGATGACATTCGAACAGCGTCGAGATGTTTATATCCAACGACTTAAGAAAGCTTACTCGGCGTGGGTTGAGCAGGCAAAGGCGAACAAGGGCGTGGCCTATAACGCATTCCCTAAATTCGTTGCCCCGAAGTGTGACGAAGACCTGCTCGAAGATCCCGCTGTACGCGATGAGCTTCTTGCCCGGCGCGGTTACGCAAAAGAGATTCGCAACCGTTATGCCAGTGCCGTGCCAGACTATGGTGAGGACAGTGTTCGTGCTGCCGGCCAGGCGGGAACGCACTCTATTCATCAGCCGGTTATCGAAAGTGGTCGCACTCGCGAACAGAGCGATAGGAATGTCGAACACTAAATAAAATGTTAAATTGGAACAGGAGGTAGATGCTTATGGCAAAGCCAGCTTGTGGCGCAAGGAAACCTATTAAGAATCAGGAAGGACAGGGCATGCTGGACATCGACGAGAATTCATCTGTTGAAGACGATATGTTTGAAAACGTGAAGACCGATGAGGATATGGATCACGAGATGGAAGAAGAGGAGGGTGGTTCAGCGTTCGAGGAAGAGAGCGATCTGGACGAGAGCGATCGACAGGAGCAGGCAGTTATTCCAAAAAGTCAGACCCCGTTTCTAAGTGATAAAGACACTCCGGAATCTTACGGTGAGCTTATCGGATTCATGGAAAGGTTCATTGAAGATCAGAAAGCCGAGAACGATGCGTTCCGGAAGGAGGTTAAGGACTCACTGTCTTCTACTGCAACAGATTTCAAACAACGCACGGATTTGATTCTCGACGAGATGAAATCAATCCAAAGCGATATGAAGCGAGAGGCGAGCGCCACGCGTCGCGCTCAAAACAGTCTCAGTAAAATGGTCGCCAGTTTCGAGCAGGGTGACAAGTATGCTGAGACCGTGACGAAAGCTGTGACTGACGGCGCGACGCAAGCTGTTGAGGAAACCGTACAGGCGGGAACGAAAGCGATCGATGAGGTCGCGAAGAAAAGCGCCAAGTCAATCGAAAAGCTTGAACAGGCTGCCAATGCGAGAGCGAAGCGTTTCATGCGTATCACAAAGCCGGAAGTGATGGTGAACATCGCGATCTGGATTGCAGTCGCCGTTGCTTCCGCGATTATTTTGTCCTTCTGCTATGAGTTCTTTACGAAATAGCAAAAGCGTCTATAATCGTTATTGCTTCGATATCGACCTGAACTTGTGAAGCAAACGAAAAAAGGGAGACGTGGATCTCCCTTTTTTCATGTCTATATATTGTCGGTTTAGATCAGCGATCCAGACTGCCGGTGCTGTCTGCATTGAAAACTTCAGTCCTGGTTCCATTCTCGTCGAGGACGAGATTGACGATCTGGGAAATATCCCCGCCAGTGATCTTATATTGGGTAAGTACGAGATCCATCGACTGAACTTCACTGTTGCCATTATCGACATAGACGATGAGCGTTCCCTTTTTTTGTTTCACTTTCGCAATCTTGCGATCCGGGATGGAGCTGCCGGAAAGCTGGAGATGAATGTAATCGTCGCATCGTTTCCAGCCGGATCCGGAAAGGGGAGTCGCCTTGCCCTCTGAGATTTCAAAGGCCAGGGGTTTGAGTTTATCGTCTTTCGCCGCGGTCCACTCGGGTTCTTTTTTCTTGCATCCGGGAAGTGCTGTATTAACGGCAACGCAGACGGCGAGACCGATGAATTGGCGTCGGTTGAAATTGGGATTCATTGCGTTTTCCTTTTAGATTCTGTCAGTCAGCGAGCAGGGGAGCGGATCAATAGGCGCCGTAGGGCACCGCATAGGAATCAACCTGTGTATCGTCCTGTTCAGACGAATCGCTATCCGACTCGGGTTCGTCTCGATCGTTCGTCTTCTTACGCGTCTTCTTATGCTTCTTGGCGAACTGTTTGTTGCGCTTCAAAGCATCATCCAGATCCGTTTCAGAAGTCGAGCAGGAGGTTACGATTTCGTCTGCATGCTCGGAAATATACATGGCAAAAAGATCAAGGTCGATACTGGTCCAGTTATCGAACGCATTGACAACCTCTTCACCGATAAGCTCTTTACAGGAGCGAAGACCTTCACGCTTTTTCTGGGCGATTTGCGCTTGCTGCCGTTTTTTCTGTTCCTTCAGGGCGGCGATTTGGCGATCGATGTCTTCGATACTCTTTGGCATGGTACTTTCCTTTCTTTTGGATATTACAGATCACTGAGTTCATTTTAGCGGATTGGCCCTTACCATTGCTAAAACCAATGGTTTTACAACCGTTTTGGTAAATTATAAGCTGCATAGGACGATAGTATTATGCTATAATAGTAGATATTGAAAAGAAAAGGGAGGAGCAGCATGACGAGAGAGACTAAAAGCTATGAGCTGAAGATCTATGATCAGAGCCTCATGAGATTCGAAGCTGCCTATGACGCATTCGGTAGTTTGAAACTGGAGATTACGGATATCGATTCGGCAAATGCGCATTTGCTTCCATTGAATTTAATTGTAGATCAAGATGAAAAAAGCCTTGCGAGTTGGATGGAAGGTAGAACCATTCCGAAAAACAGGGCATTTGTAGAGCAGATTCTTAGTACGGCAGGATTGACAAGGAATGATATCCTTGGAATTCTTGATGTATCCAAAGGGCTTTCCATTAACGATTCGTATTGGCTTGATGATGGGAAATCAGATGTTACCTTTGATGGAATCAATTTGTTCGACAATCGCTTTGATGAAGTATTGGGACTTGTAGCTTATACCGGCTACACGCCATCACAAAAGCATAAAGCTGGCGTTTCAAGTGAGTGGACACTGGGAGGGCAATTTCCGAAAGCAGTTCGACGGATTAACGATAGGCTGCTGTTGTTCAAAACAGGTACAAGCGGTGCCAGAAATCTCGGCAAAGAACCTTATTCTGAATACTTTGCAGCACAAGTCGCAAAACGGATGGGAATAAATCACGTTTCCTACGATTTAGAGATGTGGAAAGGGAAACTTGCGTCTGTCTGCGGACTTATGAATGACAAAGAAATTTCTTTTGTTCCATTTTTCGTTGCTGCTGGTGATGCGAGTTTCCCGGCAGCGTTATCGATCTTAAATGAGCTTGATCCAAAGATGGCATCGAAATACAGGACAATGGTTGTTTTTGATGCCTTGATCTGCAATCGGGATCGTCACGGCGGAAATTTTGGTATCTTACGGGAAAACAGAACAGGACGGCTGTTGGGATTAGCCCCGTTGTTTGACCACAATCTGTCCTTGTTTGCGCAAGATGATGAGACAGACTATGCGGATTTCCTTGATCGTTCAAATCGATATTACCTACCTGCAACAGCGAATATCGCCTTTAATGATATGGCTGGAATTGTTATGGGAGCGGAGCAGCATGAGCTTTTGCGCAGGATGATCGGCTTTGAGTTCCAGAATCATCCAACATATCCGCTTCCACAGGATCGGCTTGGAGCGCTGAACCACTATATTACAGAGAAAGTAAGGGAATTGCTACGGATTCCTATCGTGGATGAGCATGCGCTTTGCAAAGCGATGGAAGAGAAATTCAACGAGATCCAAGCAACAACCAAAATACCGATGCTTCTTGATTCCGTTAAGATGATTCACAAGAAAGGTCTTCCACTTAGCGAGAAGGCAGAAGAAGTAAAAAGAGGATCCAAAGTATTTGAAAATACGCTGAACAAGATTATTCCGGAAGAAGACCGTTGTAGGTAAGATGATATGGATGCCGAAAGCATTACTATGATGCTGAACGCTTGGATTTTGGCGTTCCGAAAGCTATTCGAGGATATTGGTCTCGACAGGGTGATTCGCAAGTGCTTGCGAAAAGCCTTGGTATTCAAATATGTCAGTTTGAATCAAAATGTTCTATAAAGGGGTTGCTGGAAATATTCCAGCAACCCCTTTTCTATGAGAACCCATTCCTTTTCAGTAAAAATCGCCAAAAAAAATGCCCCATACGGGGCGCCCTAAAGGGCAGTTTGTGGCTTTGAAGCCGTATTTCGACTTACACATACCGTAAACCAAGCGGTAATTCACCACGACCAATATAGCACAGCAGGAGAGCATGGGAAGCGGGAATTGAAAGTTTCTGAAGAAATTTTTGGAAGAAATTTTTTGAGCGATAGAGAATCATCAATCACAACTGGAATATTTTGGTACTGTGGTATAATGACACTACAAAAAGAAAGCCGCATACCGCCTATGTGTGGGAAAGGAAATACGCTATGAAAAAGTTGAAGCAGATGAGTGGGCCTTATTGCATCGGGTTCGAGTTAAGTTCGACGGCACATGGATTCGTTGCAACGGATCCGAACGGGAATGTTTTGTACCATGGAAAGCAACCGGTTATGGGAACCCGTGTTTTCAAGGAAGGTCAGCATGCAGCTGAGGCGCGTATGCCGCGAACTTCCCGCCGTGGAATTCAGCGCCGTCGTGGACGTGAACATGAGATGGAGCGCGTTTTCGCACCGGTGATTTCCTCTATTGATCCGGATTTCTTTATCCGACGCCGGATGTCCTACAAGCTTGGAAAAATTCGGTTCGAGAGTGACCCGATCGGATTCAGCTATAGTCGTCTGTTCCATTCGTTCCCGACGCTTGCCCATCTGGACGTCGCCCTTATGGAATCAGATAGCGCTATGGATCCGCGTCTGATTTTCGAGTCCGTTGCGAATCATGTTGTCCGGCGCGGTCATTTTCTGCTCGAAAACCAAAATGTTTCGTCTACGAACTCTGACATCGATACGCAGGTTGGAAACTACGCGGAAGTTCTTGTGTCCTATTTTGAGGACACTCTTGACGAGCGGATCGAGCCGTCACTGGAAGCTCTTGACATCACTGGAAATGTAACGGCGCGTGAGTTGCAGAAGCGGTTCGCATCTGCCATGTGCGTGTCGGGCGATGATATTCAGAAGAAAACGGAGAAGGCTCAAATTAAAGCCATTGCAGATCTTGTCGCCGGCTATAAGGCAGATCTGACGGCGCTTGTTCCCGATGCTGAGAAACTTCCCAAAGTATCGATTTCCGATGGCGATGCGTTGGAGGAGTTCCTGTCGGATTCTTGTCCGGATTCCCTCGTTTCTGTTCTGATGGCAGCGCAGGCGCTCTACACTTCCTGGAAGCTTCAGGGGATGCTTTCTTACGCACCTGGCAAAAGCCTTTCGCACAATCAGGTTGCCCAGTATGACGTGTATGGGAAGCAGCTTCGCATGCTTAAAAATCTTGCACTCAAGTATGTCGCGAAGCAGGATGCAGACGGTAATGTTGACGAGGACGGATTTAAAGATTACGTTCGGTTCTTTGGCGGTCCGAAGTGTGAGGACAGGTACCGTTACGACAAGGTTCAGGTAAAGAAGCAGGATAGCCCGAAAAAAAACATGGGCTATACCGCCTACAACCTGAATGTTCTCGGTTATGAGGAGTTTGCCAAGCGTGTAGAGCTCCTGTTCAAAGATACCGATGCCGTGAACGATCCGCAATACAAGACGATGATGGAGGCATTTGCAAATCATGCTTTCCTGCGCCGTATTCATACGGTCGACAATGCTGCGATTCCCTATCAGTTGCACGCCGAGGTTGTAAATCGAATCATCGACAACCAGGGGCGTTTCTATCCTTGGCTCATTGATGCTCGCGAGCATATTCTGAAGGTTCTGACTTCTCGAATTCCCTATTATGTCGGTCCTCTTGACAGTACGGACCATGGTAAAGCCGGCGAAAATGGCACGCGTTTTGCATGGGTGAAACGTCTTGCTGGTCATGAGGACGCATTTGTGTCTCCCTGGAATTATGAGGATCATATTGATATCGACACGACAGCCGAGCTTTTCATCCGCCGCATGACAGGAGAGTGCTCCTATCTCGACGGCGAGGATGTTTTGGCGAAGAATTCTCTATTGTATGAGAAATATTGTTTCTTTAATGAGCTTGCGAGCCTCAGCTTTACGGAGGATGGAGATTCCTGGATGCCATTCGATGCTGGAATGCGGAAGGCTATCTATGATGCCGCTTCGGATGGAAAGACGATGACGGTGAAACGCATCGAGTCCGTGCTGCAGCGAGACTTCTTTATCGCACATCCTCATGTTCGTGGTACATCGAATCCGAAAGCCATGTCTTCCAAGCGGTCCAATTATGCATATTTCTGCAGGCTCTTCGACGTGAAAGCGCTCAGTGCTTCCGACATGAGCATGGCGGAGGACCTGGTTCTGTGGAATACAGTGTTTGAGGATCGCGATATCCTGCGCCGAAAGATCCTGAAAACCTATGGTGACCTGCTCACGGAAAAGGCGGTTGACGATTTCTGCCATAAGCGTCTTTCCGGTTGGGGAAAGCTGTCTGAGAGGCTGCTGACCGGCATCTGGGCAGATACGGCTTCTGGCGATCTGTGCGTCATGGATGTCCTTGAGCAGGGCAGGCCTTATGGTCGCTATCGTGGTTCATCTATGAACCTGATGCAGATTCTGAATGACGATGCTCTTGGTTTCAAAATGGAAATCAAGAAGATTAACGAGTCGTATATGCAGATGGCAGAAGGTTTTGATCTGAACGCCCTTCCCGGCTCGCCGGCACTTCGTCGCGGCGTGAGTCAGGCGATGAAGGTGTTGGATGACATCGTTTCTGTTGCCGGTAAGGCTCCGGATCGCATTTATCTGAAGGTGACGCGAACCGCCTCGAATAGCCGAAAGGGTAAGCGAACCGCCAAGCGCTCCGATAAGATCAAGCTGGCACTCAAGGCATTTGATGCGGATGCAGCGGCGGACCTTGGTGCGGCAAAGCTGCTTCGTGAGCTTGGCATGTTCGACGAGAAGGAGATTAACGAGCGCATCTACCTGTATTTCCATCAGGCAGGAAAATGCCTTTATACGGGAAAGCCGATCGACATCACTCGGATTGCATCGAATGATTACTATGTCGACCATGTTGTACCGCTTGCTTACCGTAAAGACGAGTCACTGGATAACAAGGTGCTTGTTTATGCAGAGGCGAGTCGTTATAAGAGTGAAACGCTGCTTGTGTCTCCAGCGGTGCAGCGGAAGATGCTGCCATTTTGGAGGATGCTTCGTAACGCCGGGCTTATGTCCGAGCGAAAGCTCAACGCGCTGATCCGTACTGAGATTTCCGAAGGCATGCTGAAATCGATCATCGGAAGGCAATTCACGGAAAACAGCTGGGAGGCAAAACTGTTTACGGCTGCGATTGCGGCAAAGTATCCGGGAACGGTTGTCATTCCCGTTAAGGCTGGGGTTATCGGTGCCGTGCGCAGCCGGATCGGAATTCCGAAAAGCCTTAAAGCGAACCAGTTCTATCACGCACACGACGCTCTGCTTGCAGCCGAGGTCGGGCGCTATATGGAACTTGCGAAGCCGGCGTTCGTCCATAATCGCGTTAAGTATGAGCAGTACATGCGCAAGATCAAGCTGGTTGATGAGGAGAACAAGAAGGCTCCGAAGTCACAACTTGATTTCTTTGCCGGCGGTTTCTTCTTTGACCGTGTCGACAAGGACACAGGTGAGGTTTACTGGGACAAGGATGAAGAGGTGGAGCGCATCTATCGGGCATGTGGATGGAAGAACCTTCGTGTCACATATGCCGCATTCGAAGACGGCGGTGCCTTTTGGAAACAGACGATTTACTCTCCAAGGGAGAAGTCGAAACTGATTGCCACGAAGTCAGACCGTCCGGCAGAAATTTATGGTGGGTACAGCTCTCAGACGTTTGCCAATTTCTTTGTCTATGAAGTGATGAAGAAAAAGGTGAAACAGCTTCGTTTCGGTGCGGTACCGGCTGCGATCGCATCGAAATCTGATCCGGATACTTACAACGCTATGCTTGAGATGTATGCTCGCGGTTTGGCGAAAACGGCAAAAGAGAAATTCGTTCGCATCGTTCGTGCCCGTGTTCTTAAGAACACGATGATCGAGCTTTATGGCGAGCGCTTCCGGATCGCCGGTGAGAAGCAGGTGTATCCGGTGCGCCAGATGCCATTGGCGATTGATGAGGTGTACCTGCTGAAGGGAGTTGAGACGATTGCAGCGGCAGGAAATGCCGGAGCATCCGCAAAGATTGATTTTGAGAAAGCCGCAGAGTCTTTGGTTGGATTTTGGGATCTGCTCCTCGAGAAACTTCCGGTCAATTACCCGAAACTGACGGTTCAGCTGAAGCTTGGCTCGCTAAAGCATCCGAAGGACATCCTTGCGGCAACGAGTGAATCCGAATTCCCAGCTATCGTGTACAAGATTGCAGAGGCTGAAATTCAGGTGATGGAACAGGCAAGCGGACTTCGGAATATGTCGGACACTAAGATTCTCGGCGGCAACACGTTTGGCGGAAGCCTGGTGTTCACCTTTAACAAGGTGCTGAACGATCCGAAGTCAAAGGCTTGTTTTATTGATACTACGCCGGCCGGTCTTCATGAGGTGAAAACGAAGGTTTGGTAAAACGGCGTATATCGAGCATGCGTGGAAGATGAGGTACGAGGCGGGGTACATGGTTGTGCGGAATCAGACAACTGAACAACCGGCAAAACTCCGCCTCGATGGATACGGCACGATCCTTCTTGATGCTCACGGTGTTTTCCTGACTGATTATCAAAACCTTCGTAAAGCCCCTGGTTTCAACTACGGGGAGTGTCAGCTGTTGGACAAAGTTGAAATACTGTTCAAATTGGTGTCTTGAAGTACTTTGATACTCTGATACTATGTACATGCTCTTTGAAAAGAAAAAATCGATTGGCTACATGTACTTTAAAAGCATGGAGAAATGTGCACAGCGCATCAGGAGATTTTTAAAAATCTCCCAGAAAATAGGCTCAAAACGGTGATCTTTGCCGAGTTTTTTGAAGATCTCGGCTGGTATTAGAGAGATTTTATTCAGCTTGATTTGCATAGCGATATTCACCATTTTTCCTGTTGAGAACAGGAATTTCTTTTATTTGTAATTAGTTAAGACTTAATTTAATGGGCACAAAACTACTGCTCGGTTTCGGAGGTACGGTAATCCAAGTAGTAGTTCACCTGCGAATCAAATGGGCGCTGTGAGGCGTAAGTTTCGGATGTGCCATAAATCAAGCAGTAGTTCACCGATGACGTCCTCACCCTTGATGCGGGAGTAGTTTCGGAGGTACCGTAATTCAATTAGTAGTTTACCAATCGGCGCCCGAAGGATGTATTGCAACGCGTTTCGGAGGTACGGTAATCCAAGCAGTAGTTCACCCGCAATCAAAGTACCAGCAGCTATGGCACCAGTTTCGAAGACATCGTAAATCAAGCAGTAGTTCACCCTTGCAGGTAATGCGTCCGTCGGCACCGGTATTTCGGAAGTACCGTAATCCAAGCAGTAGTTCACCGCGTGCCGATGCGGCTGGCCTGAGCATGAGGTTTTGGAGGTACCGCAAACCAAGCAGTAGCTCACCAAAGAACTCAGATCAAAGTCTGGTTACTCAGTCTCGGAGATACCATAAATCAAGCAGTAGCTCACCTTTACAGATAAGCGCGGGGCGTTCCATTCGTTTCGGAGGTACGGTAAACCAAGCAGTAGTTCACCAGATCGCCCAGCCGTCTGCAATCTGATACAGTTTCGGAAGTACCGTAGATCAAGCAGTAGTTCACCGGGCCTTCACAAGATCGTGCTGGGTCGAGGGTTTCGGAGGTACCGTAGACTAAGTAGTAATTCACCATTGTTTAAGTGTAAAATAAATATATCCTTGTTTCGGAGGTACGGTAATCCAGGTAGTAGTTCACCTGCTTATCAGAAACTTTTCGGAACTTTTTCGTTTCGGAAGTACCGTAATCCAAACAGTAGTTCACCGGCTGATGCTTTTTCCGGTGTGTGTGGATGGTTTCGGAGGTACGGTAAACCAAGCAGTAGTTCACCTCTTTTGATTAAGTCGCCGCGCGGGAACAAGTTTCGGAGGTACGGTAATCCAAGTAGTAGTTCACCTACCGAAGGAGGCATTCACATGGACGACAAGTTTCGGAGGTACCGTAATTCAAGCAGTAGTTCACCCTGCATCGTGGAACGCATCACTTGCAAGCAGTTTCGGAGGTACGGTAATCCAGGTAGTAGTTCACCTCTTTTGATTAAGTCGCCGCGCGGGAACAAGTTTCGGAGTTACCGTAATCCAGGTAGTAGTTCACCCTCGAAGAGTCTTACACGCATCTCCGGCGGGTTTTGGAAGTACCGCAAACCAAGCAGTAGTTCACCGTCGGTGTGGACGCCTGAGTGCTAATCTTTGTTTCGGAGATACCGTAAATCAAGTAGTAGTTCACCTTCTCATTTCGTGTCTACGCTACGCTCCGCGTTTCAGAGGTACCGCAATCCAAGCAGTAGTTCACCAGGAGCCCAAGCCTTTCCGGGTGTCGACCCGTTTCGGAGGTACGGTAATCCAGGTAGTAGTTCACCAACGGCGAGGCCGAGGGCGTCGTAGAGCTTGTTTCGGAGGTACCGTAAATCAAGCAGTAGTTCACCGATAAGATTTCTCGAGATATTGGTATTAGGTTTCGGATGTACGGTAATCCAGGTAGTAGTTCACCCTGTTTTCTTTTTTTGACTTTCAATCTTGGTGTTTCGGAGGTACGGTAAATCAAGCAGTAGTTCACCACTTGAAGAATGGTTCTAACCTCACCATTAGTTTCGGAGGTACCGTAGATCAAGCAGTAGTTCACCGATGTTGACCCTGCCGACGGTGCTTTATTCGTTTCGGAGGTACGGTAATCCAAGTAGTAGTTCACCATGCGGCGATGGGCAACACGCTGACGCTCAGTTTCGGAGGCACCATAAACTAAGTAGTAGCTCACCGATGACGTCCTTACCCTTGATGCGGGAGTAGTTTCGGAGGTACCGTAAATCAAACAGTAGTTCACCGCCTTCTCGCCGCCAAAGCCAAAGAGCTGGTTTCGGAGGTACGGTAATCCAGGTAGTAGTTCACTAATCAGACCTTGGACGCTTCCATCTTGCCGGTTTCGGAGGTACGGTAAACCAAGCAGTAGTTCACCTATTGAGGGGTGTAAATTGAACAATAACAGTTTCGGAGGCACCGTAGACTAAGTAGTAATTCACCAAGCAAATGTTTAACGAATCTCTTTTCTCCGCTTCTGAGGCACCGTAAACCAAGTCGTAATGCAGAAAGAACAACGAAAAGGTCAACGTTCCGCTTGCTTTTGAAGTCCCGGAAGTTTTTGAGTCCGCATGCTACTATATATGGGTATGTAAAATAACTGGTTTTAGCTAATTGCCTGCTGTTTCGCCTCAAAGGTTCGCTTGGCCTCTTTAATACGTTGATTGCATATGTCGATGTAATCAACGGGCCTCTTCTTAAACAAAGCAACATCTTCGTTTTTCTCAATGCCGATGAAAGAACGCCCTTCCAGCACGGCTGCAACACAGAACGATCCGCTTCCGCAAGCGTTGTCGAGAACGATGTCTCCAGGATTTGTGTATGTCCTGATCAAATAACGACCGAGCTCAACCGGCTTTTGGGTAGGGTGGTATACGGCACCCTCGGATTCGGCCGTCTTAAAATAGACGATGTCAGTTGGATAACGGCTGCCGTCGCTCTTTACGTGCTTCGGGGAAAAATCTCCATAGCTTCCGGTGAGCTGATCTTTGCGAACTCCCTTGTCGTAGGCTTCACCTTCGCTCATCTGCGGATTGTAAGTAGGCTGCGCCTTATAGAAAACGCATATGTCTTCGTATTTGCGAAGCGGTTGCTTTTTCGCGTTCAAGAAGTTGGTTGCTTTTGATTTAACCCAAACAATCTTGTATTTATATATCTCATGGGCGTGAAGCATCAGCTTCGCGGTAAAAAGCCCACTGCTTGTTCGATAATCGAATCCCATTTATTCTGGGTGGTTCCGTAAGGAAGATCGCAAAGAATCATATCTATGGATTCGCCGGGAATGCTCTTCATCACCTCAAGGCAATCGCCCTCAATAATCCGGTCGCGGAAAGGCTCTAACGACCTCGTGTCCTCTGCTTTAATTACCTTCATCCGCGCTCCTTAAGTTCAGTCTTTCATTATACGTCTAGGCAAAGACGCTTCAATCCATTTGCAGACGTATGGTTAGAAGAACGTGTTCATAGGGGCGCGGGGGATCCACCGCATCGCCGCACGCAAGTGCGTAGCGGTTACAGGGGGAATGGCGAAATGCGACCGTTTGCAAAGGTCATCCGTTTGGGTGACCTTTTTTGGCGCCATATTCCGGTATTATGGTATAATAGCCCCATTCACCAAAGCATCAACAGAAAGGAATAGAGATGCTTTTTGAATTGTTTGGTCCTCTGCTTGGACCGCTTCTAATCGTGATCGTGGTGATCGTCGTGTTCGAGTCCTGTTGGAGGAAGTGCCCGCCGGACAAGCTGATGATTGTATCTGGATTCGGGCAGACGCGCAGTGTGTCAGGAAAGGGCACGTTCGTTATCCCCGGCCTGCAGCGTGTGGACACGTTGGCTCTCGGTGCTGTGCAGGTTCAGTTGTCGACGGAGAATGAAATTCCGACACAAGATGCGATTCTTATCCATGCTTGCGCTGTCGCAAACTTCCAGATTGGACAGACTCCCGAATTGATCGAGATAGCATCGAAGAATTATCTCAATATGGATAAGGCCGAGATGACCCGCCAGGTCACCGAGGTGATGCTCGGAAAGATGCGCGAGGTTATCGGTCAGATGGACCTGAAGGAGCTCATGCGTGACCGCGAGTCCTTCAACCATAAGGTATTCGAGGGCTCGCGTGACGATCTTGCGAATCTCGGTCTTGAGCTTCGCACGTTCAACGTCCAGGATTTCTCAGATTCGCAGGGGATTATCCGCTCGATGGGTGCCGACCAGGCAGCTGAGATCAAGAAGGAGGCGGAGCTTGCCCAGATCAGGGCAGAGCAGGAGGTTGCCGAGCGCCAGAACCAGCTTGATTTGAAGAAGGCGGAGCTGAAGAAGACTGCCGACAAGGCCGCAGCCGAGGCAGATATGGTCAAGCAGACCGTGACGGCTGAAAAGCAGCGTGAACTCTATGTCGCACAGCAGGAGGCGCAGATCGCGGCTGAGACCAAGAAGGTCGAACTCGCCGAGCGCCAGGTTGCCGTGAAGGAGCGTGAGCTGGACGCCACGGTCCGTAAACAGGCTGAGGCTGACCGTTATGCTGCCGAGCAGAAAGCGGATGCCGAGCTGTACACACGTACCAAGAATGCAGAGGCCGCAAAGGTCGAGGCCCAAAATAAGTCTGACGCCGATCTCTACAGTGCCCAGAAGACGGCTGAAGGCGTCTCGGCTAAAGCTAAGGCTGAGGCAGAGGCGACGCGCCTTAAGGGTGAGGCTGACGGCGCCGCTGAAAAGGCACATGGCGAGGGTGTCGCCGCCGGCATCAAGGCCCAGACGGAAGCATACAACGGTATGGAGAACGCCTATCTTCTCGCCAATCGCTACATCGATGTCATGCCGGAGGTCGCCGAGGCTGTCGCAAAGCCGCTGACAGCTGTCGACTCCATTAAGATGTATGGCGATGGCAACGCCACGAAGCTCGTACGTGACACGACTGGCATGGTCGATCAGGTGACCAGCGGTCTCAAGGATGCAACGGGCATCGATCTTACCGAGCTGCTTAGCTCGTTCCATCAACCATTTCAGCCTCGTGAAGACAACGAGTAGTCAATGTTAGCTGCGTGGCTTTAAGCTGAATTTACCAAGGCGCCTCGTTGGAACGCGGGGCGCCTTATTTTTGACAAAACGGAAGAAGTTCAGGGCGATTGTATCGTGATACCACTATGCTATACTAATATATACGGCATGGCACAACCAAACGAGCTACAAACATCAAGCCATGCTCTTTCCGCGCCCCAGCGAGGAATATTAGATGGATATGAGAGTCACTTTTAAGGCGCTCATATCCATCTTCATTTTTTGACCGACACGATAGACCATATCCCGTTGTCACAGATGAGGGAGCGTCTAGTCGTTTTTCCATGTCCGACAGCGATGAAAACATCCCGTACGGTCGCAAGTTCGGGTCCGGTTTTCGAGGGACACGGTACGACGGCACCGCAGCTGACGATGTCGAAAACACGCCCATCATTCCAGACGATATGTTCAGGCGAATCGTTTTGATCCATCTCGACATTCACCTCGATCGCGTTAAGATCGAACGGTTCCATTTTTGCCTGCCTTTCATGCACATCGCAAGCGCTTGCGAAAATCAATCGAGCGAACGAAGTGAGCGGATCATAGGCGTGCCTGCACGCCGCACAGATGGCATTTCGCTAAATCGTCCAGAAATTCTCCCCGTCATACGTCTCGTTTCGTAATCCTATGCTACAATAGTACCGCCTAAAGGAAAGGGAAACAAGGATGAAAAACAGCACAATCAATGGTGAAAAAATCACGGATGAGCTGCGCCGCAAAATTGCAAGCCGGCTTCGTGGGAAAGCGAAAATAGCGACCCCGGACACCGTGGATTCCCTGCTTATGGAAGCGGTTTACGGTGATGATGTCATGGCGGTCTATGCCAAGAGATATCTAACGGATATCGCGGACCTGATTGATCCATCTTGTTTCGATTCCGCAGCATCCACTGAGATGGGAGATTAAATGAGCAAGCTCAATATCGATATGATTCGCGAGATTAAAAACAATCATCCCGCGGTTCCGGAGCCGTTTCTGAATGAAAGCAAACTCCTTGATGTCGAGGAGGACTGCAGGAAAGCATTTCTTTCTTCCCGAACCGGCAGACTCGGTGCCTTTGGCAGGGCTTTTCACAGTTTTATTGAGGCTCCGTCCGGCGATCTCGTCTCCGCATATATCCTGGCAATCGATTCCGAGGACGAGCGCAAGGCGGATGTCCTGCTTCGGTTCTATACGGCTCCGGGAGAAAGGGCGGTTTTGCTATATCGCGATACGATCGCATTCGTGTCTGAGACGATGCCGGAGCCCGGCGATACGGTCACGGTTAAATCCTCACGTGAGTTCAGCAAGGATGTCATGCTGAGCCATCGTTTCCAGATCGGGTAGATATGGCTATTGCAGTTTATTTGTTGGATGCGATGATTAGCATCTACTTGGGTGTCTTAAGGGCAGTTTTCGTTATGCCGATGTGGCGAAAATTAGAGATCTCCAGTATCTCGCTTCTGTTTTTGTCTCTCTGCCTTTTCTTTTTTGAATTCAGGCGGCGAAAGAGTGAGGCACATGGATAGACCTAAAATCGACGGGATTGTCGACTACATCAAGGCTGCCTACCCGGACAGCTGGCGTGATTACGTCCTGTGCCGCGCTGGAACCGAAGAACCGATAGCGGTTATGTTTCCACATATGGGTCGAATATATTACGCGCCGACTTTGTCTATGTTCGAGAAGGCCGGTCCGCATGGTCGTCACTTTGGAGAATAAGATGTTTTTCAATCCGTTATGCCTGGGCCAGTATAAGAACGAGAAAGTTCAAATGGACAGTCCGAAGAAAAAAGCAGTAGGGGAGAAGATCGTGGTCGATGCCGAAGACCTTCTTTCTATCGCCCGCGATCTTGAAAGTAGCTCGAATATCGTCCATATCAACGGCAAGGAATACACCGGTAAGAAGAGTTGGATTGCCAACCGTCTTCGTGAGATCGTCGCTTCTGCGCCGATCAATCGGTAGGGCTGCAGCTTGCGAGGCAGAATCTCAACTCCATTGTTTCTTTAGGCAATTTTAAGCAACGGGAAGTTATATGAAACGACTGATATCTTCCAGAAACATCAAAGTCGTCCTTGCCATAGTATTGGCAATCACTTGCATAAATGGAATCGGGCTGAATCTTAACGATCATCCGATTCAGGTGCCGGATGGAACGTCTTCTTCGCAGTCAAAAACCACTTCGACATCAAGTATTCCGGATTACACCGGGCTTGCGTCAGTTGTCCTTTCAGATGGATCAGGTCTAGACATATCCGAGCTTCCTTCGGAGACTGTGCTTTCAGAGCTGGACAGTTTGGGGCGGTGCGGTACCGTCGAGATGGTCGTAACGCCGGACACGATGCCCGCGGAGGGTGAGCGACGGGGAAGTATCGGGATGGTGAAACCTTCCGGTTGGCATACGGTGCGCGATGACAGCCTTGACGGCAAATACCTTTATAACAGGGGATGGCATTCCGAGTCCAAAATTCGGTACTGTGGTATGATGGTGCTATCCTAACAGAAAGGCGAAATGCATGACGACCGGTATTACTTCAATCCTGAAAAATATTCTGAAATTCATAACGTTCATCGGCGCTGTCGTGGCGGCGGTCTTCCTCTTGCGGGCGTTTGTGATCGAACCGTTTGTCGTGCCGACGGGATCGATGGAATCGACGATTGAGGTGGGTGACTGCATACTTGCGCAGAAGATTACCCTTGAGACGGGAAGTGATTTGAAGCCAGGCGACATCGTCGTATTCAAGAATCCGAGGCCGAGGAACGGAGTTGACATCCTTGTCAAACGTGTCATCGCGACGTCCGGTCAGACTGTCGACCTGAAAGACGGCAAGGTTTATGTCGATGGCAGGCGCCTGGATGAATCCTATGCGATGGGGGAAAGCAAGCCACTGGATGCACATCTGTCATTAGCACCCGATTCCTATCCTTATACAATCCCCGACGGATGCATTTGGGTAATGGGAGACAACCGTGAGAATTCGGCAGATTCACGCTATTTCGGACCGGTGGAGGAGGATAGCGTGATCGGTATCGTATTCGCACGCTATTTCCCGTTTGACAGAATCGGTTCTGTTTCATAATCCAAAGCCCTGCGGCACGTTTCGTGTGTCGTAGGGCTTTTTTAATGTCGTAAGACCAGAATCTAGACTTTGAAGAATTCGGATCCATCAAGTTTTCTCGTCTGTAGTATCTTCCTACTGTGGTATGATGGTATTGCATTAAAGGAAAGAATTGATGATTTTGAAGCCAAAGGAGTCCGGATGACGCCCTCAACGCGCTTTTCGCCGCAGCAGTCGAGGCACGTGCCAAGGTCGCGCCCGTTCTGCGGTAGCAGGCAGGTGACTATCTATCCCTACGGGCAGGGAACCACCTCGTATGTCGAGGGCGTACCTACGCTCTACCTTTCATCTGCCACCTGCAAATGTCGAGGTTGCACCGCCGAGATAGACGGTCCCCAGCGCAAATCGATTATCGAGGGCGAGGACGAATACAACGCCTGTATCGCAGCCCTCAAGACCTGGAATACCCGATATAGCGAAAAGGGAAAGGAATTGAATCATGGGCATTAGCGAAGCCGGCTTAATCGAAATCATGTGCGACATACAACGAAATCGAGAAGGATCTCCGCAAGAAGTCGGACAGATAGCCGACTTTGCCGGATCACGTTTGAATCAGGAGGCATGAATTGGGACAACGCGACGAAATAACAGGCGAACTGTCCGAGCGCGTCTGGGCTCGTCTGCGACGTGAGTACTCCTTGGTGGCGTCCGAGGTCTGGGTAGACGATGACCATCGCGTCGATTTCGTGGGCTTCAGGCCTGAGCGGTTTTCACCGTTCCCGTCATCGATCGAGCGCGGTGAATTCGTCTACGTCGAGGTCAAATCGTGCATGGCCGATTTCAAGAGCGGACACGGTCTGACCTTCCAGGGCGATGCGAATTGGCTCGTCTGCCCTCCAGATCTCGCGCAGTCGCTCTACGAGACCCGCCAACTACCAAAAAGCGCGGCGGTATTCTGCCAAGACGGCAGGGGTCGCTTATTGAAGAAATTCGATCTCAGTATCGGCGCGGGCAGCAGCCGTATCGCGCCCGCCTCCGAGCTGCTGTACCGGATGGTCTGCCATAGTGCCGGCTCTTGGCGTACATCGCGCGAGGGCGCCAACGACAGCTATTGCCCGTGGTGTACCCCATACCGCCGAAAGGCTCTCAACGATATCGATACCGTCTGCGGCGATATGAGCCTGATTGACGGGGTGGAGCTGTCGCTCGAGACGATTGATGGACATGGGGCGCACCTGAAGATGTCCCACGACAACGATATCGACCGCGCATGGATCCCTATCAACTATTGCCCCATTTGCGGGCGAAATCTTCGGAAGGATGTATAGATGACCGTTATTGAGTATTGTCGCGAAAAGACCGAGGTACGCGAACTCGTTGTTATCCGTAGCGGCGGGTATGAGAGGTGCGTGGCCTATGTCGACTGCGAGGATTTATTTCGCCTACCTCCCGATTACACCCATGCTGACGTCATCGATTTCTCCCGCGACCACATCAAGGTTTTGGACCATCAAGGCACATACGTAAGCGTTCCGTGCACCTGTCTGGATATCAAATAGGGAAGTGCTCTGGGTGGATCAAGACGAGATCTGTCCACACATATGGTTTTGCTGGCAAAGGATTTGGTACAGAAAGGAAGTTTTAGATGGCTTGTGAATATTGCGAAGGCGATCGAAACATGCTCGCAGTCACATCAACGTACACAGGCATGACTGCCGACGAAACCCTGATAGAAAGCCTATGCATCCTCCCTGCATCTCCAAATGAGAAACCGATCCGCAAACATGTCATCGTGACATATATGGCGGACGGGAGCGAGATCCACACCAAACCGATCACCTACTGTCCGTTCTGCGGGCGAAAGCTGTAGATGAATATGCTGGACGGAATGCAGATTGATTCCAAAGATCGACACGGGGCTGTCGATACATATGACATCGATCCGAGAACCCTGCTTACGTCGGACAGGGCGAGGCGGTCCGCGGCAAACCGTTTGCTGGAAGTCTATGGCTACTCGAATGAGATCGGCGAGGCGGATCTTCATGATTTCCTGGCCGCTGTGCTGTTTGGACCCGGAATCAAGATTACTGGTAATAGACCGATTATCGGTAGGTTGGTTGAGCTGATAAACCGCCCGGTTTGTGTTGTTAGGAGACTTGAGACCGATGAAGGGGAAATCGTTCCCGTATGTTCCAATTGCGGCGAACCGATTTTCCTGACCGATTCCTTCTGCCCGCATTGCTCTGCGGAAGTAGTCGGCAATGAGTTCGATTGCTGAGTCACGTCACCACTTCTAGGTTGCAATCCGGCTGGAATATGCTGACAGGCTTCGTCTCAACTACGGAAGCCATGTGGCGTTCGGTTTAGAGCATGGCATTAAAGGATGCGGCTTGCAGACGGCGAGTTCGAATAGGAAAGGAGTTCAACTGATGATTCCGCTGACGACAAGGGATGCTACCGATTGGAGCATGATCTGTGCGTACCTTCGACTTGATGATGAGGGAAGAAAACGCGTCATCGAAGAGATTGAATATCAGACATCGAGAATGATGAAAGAGCGTGAAGAGGAAAGACGTGCATGGCTTTCTAAAGATATTTAGGGCGGAAAAATGGCCCGGTGTCCGATAAGGAGCCGGGTCATTTTTCCTTCCTAGTAAGTAGCACCGTTGTATTGTGGTATCATCGTATCAGCAAATGCAAAAAAGGAGGAACGAATGGGCTTAAATGGGCTTTCGAAAGAATATATCCTGATGTCAATCAAGCCGCATTATGCCGACCTGATATATACCGAAAGGAAGCGCTTCGAATACCGCAAGAGGGCTCCAAAGCTGGTTGACTTGCCGATCCTCCTATATGAGACGGCGCCGGTCCAGAAAGTGACAGGTATTATCGCCGATTGGTCGATACTACAGGCATCTCCGGAGGCCGTGTGGACGTATTCGAAGACCCACAGCGGCTTGACGGCTGACAGGTTCTTTGGATATTACGAGGGGTGCGATAAGGCCGTTGCCATCCGTATATATTCAGTTGTTCCGTTCAAGGATTCGCTTGAGCTGCAAACCTTGAATCCTGAACTGAAACGGCCGCCCCAATCGTTTTGCTATGTACGATCCGAACTCGACTTGCCGATGAAAGGATGAGCTATGTTTTCTGATGATGATCTTCGCGCTTCAGTCAGTGGATTTCAAAAAGAACAGGCACGGAAGAAAAAGGTCTGCAGCCTGTGTGCACACTGCATACAGAACCCCCATGTTCGCGACAAACGTCATAGACCGGAGGACACCCAGATTCAATATCTGTGTGTCAGGCGCGGAGAGGAACATGCCTTTGAAACCGGACATGGCAATTCATGTAGCTATTGGAAGGGACGGCCGTGAGCGATATCGACATCTACGCAGGGCTGGGAGGCGGTAAGAAGCGGGTCCGTCGCGATGACGGGAAGATCTTCGACAGTATTGCCGCGGCGAGTATGTCTGCCTACGGATATGCGGGGAGTGGGATCAAACGGGCGATTACCACCGGACGCAAGGCGAAAGGGCATCATTGGTACTGGGCAGACGAAATTTCAGAAGATTCTCAGAGGTAGTACTCTAGTACCGTGGTATACTGATACACGTCAAGAAAACAGGGCGTTACTAAACGAAATTGGCTGTCATCCGCTATAGTTGACAGCACGTTTCGCAGAAAGGACGAAAGATTCATGTACGAGAAGAAGCACGCACTGCCAAACAAAAAGATTCACACTCCGAAGGGGATCGCGCGTCTGACCGTCACCGCGGCGACC
>ENA-ORTU01001597-ORTU01001597.1-human-gut-metagenome-genome-assembly--contig:-NODE-1597-length-22627-cov-3.000000_pt1 | contig 22627 bp, 10 predicted proteins | sample MGYA00241910_ERZ509184 | MGnify/ENA primary metagenome ERZ509184 (study PRJEB26280, sample SAMEA2338847) | human gut metagenome | biome: human gut; feature: human-associated habitat; material: faeces... | reverse complement strand
CTGGAGCTGAGCGAGATCGCCGACCTGACGGTCAAGGAGCAGCTGCAGACGATCAACAACGTCAGCGGCGTGCAGATATGGGGTGAGAAACGCTACTCGATGCGCCTGTGGCTCGACCCGGCCAAGATGGCCGGATACGGCATTACGCCCGTGGACATCAAGAACGCCCTCGACCGCGAAAACGTAGAGCTTCCCTCGGGCAGCATCGAAGGCAACACCACCGAGCTGACGATCCGCACGATGGGGCTGATGCACACCACGCAGGAGTTCAACGACCTGGTCGTACGCGAAGCCTCCAACCGCATCATCCGCCTGAGCGACGTGGGACGCGCCGAACTGGGCCCCCAGGATACGCGCAGCTACATGAAGATGAACGGCATCCCGATGGTGGGCGTCGTGGTGATCCCCCAGCCGGGAGCCAACCACATCGACATCGCCGATGCGGTTTACCAGCGCATGGAGACGATGAAGAAAGACCTGCCGGACGACGTGGTGACCTCCTACGGGTTCGACAACACGCGCTTCATCCGCGCCTCGATCGACGAGGTGCGACAGACCGTCTACGAGGCCTTCATCCTGGTCATCATCATCATCTTCCTCTTCCTGCGCAACTGGCGCGTGACGCTCATCCCGTGCATCGTGATCCCGGTCTCGCTCATCGGCACGTTCTTCCTGATGTACGTCGCCGGGTTCTCGATCAACGTGCTGTCGATGCTGGCCGTGGTGCTCTCGGTCGGGCTGGTGGTCGACGATGCCATCGTGATGACCGAGAACATCTACATCCGCATCGAACGCGGCATGACGCCCAAGGAGGCCGGCATCGAAGGCGCCAAGGAGATCTTCTTCGCCGTCATCTCGACGTCGGTCACGCTGATCGCCGTGTTCTTCCCGATCGTCTTCATGGAAGGCATGACCGGCCGCCTGTTCCGCGAATTCAGCATGGTGATCTCGGGCGCGGTGGTCATCTCGACCTTCGCTGCGCTGACCATCACCCCGATGCTGGCGACCAAACTGTTGGTGCGGCAGGAGCGCAAAAGCTGGTTTTACAGCAAGACCGAACCCTTCTTCGTGGGAATGAACAACTTTTACCAGCGCACGCTGGCCGGGTTCCTGCGGCGGCGCTGGCTGGCATTGCCGCTCATCGCCCTGATGATCGGACTGATCGGCTGGCTGTGGCGGGCCATCCCGGCGGAAATGGCGCCGCTCGAAGACCGCTCGCAGATTTCGATCAACACCCGCGGGTCGGAAGGCGCCACCTACGAATACCTGCGCGACTACACCGAGGACATCAACCGCCTGGTCGACTCGCTCGTGCCGGAAGCCTCGTCGGTGACGGCCCGCGTGTCGAGCGGCTCGGGCAACGTCCGCATCGCCCTGACGGACATCGCGACCCGCAAACGCTCGCAGATGGAGATCGCCGAGCAGATCTCGGCCGCCGTGCGCTCGAAGACCAAGGCCCGCGCCTTCGTGCAGCAGCAGAGCACCTTCGGCGGCCGCCGCGGCAACATGCCCGTGCAGTACGTCCTGCAGGCCACCGGCATCGAACGGTTGCAGGAGGTGCTGCCCGAATTCATGCGCAAGGTCTACGAAAGCCCCGTGTTCCAGATGGCCGACGTCGACCTGAAATTCAGCAAGCCCGAGGCGCGCATCATCATCAACCGCGACAAGTCGAACCTGCTGGGCGTCTCGACGCGCGACATCGCCCAGACGCTCCAGTACGGGCTCAGCGGCCAGCGTATGGGCTACTTCTACATGAACGGCAAGCAATACGAGATACTGGCCGAAATCAACCGCCAGCAACGCAACAAGCCCGCCGACCTGCGGTCGATCTACGTACGCAGCGACAAGGGCGAGATGATCCAGATGGACAACCTCATTTCGCTCGCGGAGAACGTCGCGCCGCCGCAGCTCTACCACTACAACCGCTTCCTGTCGGCCACCGTGTCGGCCGGACTGGCCAAGGGCAAGACCATCGGGCAGGGACTCGAGGAAATGGACCGCATCGCCGACGAGACTCTCGGCGACGACTTCCGCACGGCGCTGGCCGGCGACTCGAAGGAGTTCCGCGAAAGCTCGTCGAGCCTGATGTTCGCCTTCATCCTGGCCGTCATGCTGATCTACCTGATCCTCGCGGCGCAGTTCGAGAGCTTCAAAGACCCGCTGGTCATCATGCTCACCGTGCCGCTGGCCATTGCGGGGGCACTGGTATTCATGGCCGCCAACGGGCAGACGATGAACATCTTCAGCCAGATCGGCATCATCATGCTCATCGGCCTGGTGGCCAAGAACGGCATCCTCATCGTGGAGTTCGCCAACCAGAAGCAGGAAGCGGGAATCGACAAACTGCACGCCATCGAGGAAGCCTCGCTGCAACGCCTGCGCCCGATCCTGATGACGAGCGCCTCGACCATACTCGGCCTGCTGCCGCTGACCGTCGCCACGGGCGAAGGTGCCAACGGACGTATCGCCATGGGTATCGCCGTAGTGGGCGGTATGGTGGTATCCACCCTGCTGACGCTCTACATCGTCCCGGCAATATACAGCTACGTATCGACAGACCGGAGTAAGAAACAGAAATAAGGAAGCCCAATGAAACGAGTGATTTTATCGGCCCTGGCCGCGGGGATTTTCGCAACGGCGGCGGCACAGGAGGAGCTGACCCTCCGCAAGTGCCTGGAAATAGGGTTGGAAAACAACTACGACATACGCATCGTGCGCAATGAGGAGCGCATCAGCGACAACAATGCCACGGCGGCAAATGCCGGCATGGTGCCGACGATCGACTTCGAGGCGGGTTATTCGGGGGCGCTGGACAACGAGCGCACCACACCGCGCGAAGGGGACGCATGGTCGGACAACGGCATCTACGACCAGACGTTCAACGCAGGGATCAACCTCAACTGGACGATTTTCGACGGATTCCGCATCCGTACCAACTACAAAAAGCTCAAAGAGATGCAGGAGATGGGCACTGTCCGCACCCGCATCACGATCGAGGACTTCGTAGCCAGCCTGACGGCCGAATACTACAATTACGTCCAGCAAACGCTGCGCCTGCAGAATTTCCGCTATGCCGTGGCGCTTTCGCGCGAGCGGCTGCGCATCACCGAAGCGCGGGTCAGCGTCGGCAATTTCTCGCGCCTCGACCTGTTGCAGGCACGCGTGGACTTCAATGCCGACAGTTCGAAATATATGTCCCAGCAGGAGCTGGTTTCGGCTTCGCGCATCCGCATCAACGAACTGCTGGCCAACAAGGACGTCAACGAAATGCTCTGCATCCGCGACTCAGTGATCGAGGTCAACGGCGAGCTCAAATGGGAGGAGCTGCTGGCACAGACGCTCGACACGAATGCCTCTCTGCTGCTGGCAGGGCATGACAATGTGCTGGCCGAACTCGACCTGAAAACCGTGCAGGCGCGCAACTACCCCTATCTGAACCTGACGACGGGATACGGCTACACCTACAACCGTTTCGGGAACGGGACGACCCAGTCGCGCGGGACGCTGGGACTGAACGCCGGGGTGAAACTCGGCATCACGATCTTCGACGGCAACCGCCGCCGGGAGCAGCGCAACGCCCGCATCGACGTGGAAAATGCGCAGCTCACGCGCGAAAGGCTCGAGCAGTCGCTGCGTGCCAACCTGTCGAACTTCTGGCAGGCCTACCGCAATAACCTCGAGGTGATCCAATTGGAAAAAGAGAACCTGATCGCCGCCAAGGAGAACTACGAGATCGCCATGGAGCGTTACCTGCTGGGCGACCTGCCGGGCATCGAGATGCGCGAAGCGCAGAAGAGCCTGCTCGATGCCGAAGAGCGCATCCTCACGGCGAAATACAATACGAAGGTTTGCGAAATATCGTTGCAGCAGATCAGCGGCAACGTCATGACTTACATGGAATAAACCCGCGGTTCATTATTTCTCGCCTTGGGGCATCGGAGAACGGGCGGAGAGGAAATCGCAGAACGGCTGCCTGTAATTCCCGCAGACAGGGATATACTCCTTGCGAAGACGATGCGGTTGCGGCCGATCACGCGGATTCCGGCGGGCAAGTCCCCCTCGCAAAACAAGGGTGCCCGGCGTGCATTACGCCGGGCACCCTCTCCTACCCAACCTGTCCGGGCCCTGCCCGGACATCGTTACCCGTTACAAATCAATACGCTTGCAGGACGCACCCGCCACCTCGAAGGGCTTGTCCACGCCGGGTAACGAAACCTTATGTTTTTTTTCATCCATATTGACAACGATATAGACCTTGCGGCCGTCCGGCTTCCGCCACTCGGCAGCCAGCACCGACGCGTCATCGCCGAACCCCGGAATCTTCACGATGGGGTTGTCGCCCGTCGGGGTGAGCTCGCGGATGAAGAGGCCGCCGTACACGACATCGTGCAGGCTGCGGCGGAAATCCATGAGCGTCTTCATGAAACGCGCCTCGCTGACGGCCTGTTCCGACATCAGCGGGATGGGGTCGACCCACCCGATCTGCGAACCCCACAACAACGCCTTCGCCAGTTCGTAACGGAAGTCGCCCAGCGACATCTTATCCGCCTCGCTCGGCGTATAGGTGAAGGCGCTGGTGACGGCACGGTCGGAATAGACCATCGGGAACACCGGCCGGATGATGCAGTTGTCCTCCTCATGGGGCGTATTGACGACCAGCAGCATGTCGAACAGGTCGATATAGCACTCGGCATTCTCCTCGCTGGTCAGGATCCTGTCCTCGAGCAGGTGGTGTGCGCGGATCTCGCCGATAAGCCTGCGGTAGCCGTCGTACCAGAAATCACCGCCCCCGACCGGATGGCCGTGCGCCTCGTTCCAACAGGGTTCGGGCGCCGCCGCAGCGATCTGGTCGATATAGATTCCGTTCACCCCGATCGCGTGTTGCAGGCTGTCCACCAGCCCGATGATCTTCCGGTGCCAGATATCCGTCGAGGGGCAGGTCACCGTATTGAGGACTTTCGACGTGGGGTAAATCTCGGTATAGAGCGAACCGTCGGGTTTACGGCACGACGCGTCGTAACCGCGGTCGCGCTTATAGCTGTCGGCCGCCGGATCCCAGAGCCGGCCGTTGATATAAGGCGTCACACGCGCCCCCAGAAGCTGGGCGTCACGCACCATCCCTGCAAAACGCTCCTGTGCGGGCAGGTAATCGGGATAATGGGTATCGTAGGGGTAATGATGCCAGAAATACCAGTGCACACCCAGCCCTTGCCCGAAATACCGGGCGGCACGCCGGACGGCATCGTACGTCTGGTCGGTCACATGCTTGGCACGCACCCACGCGTCGGCATCGTAACACCACTGCGGGATATTGCGCGAGGCGAGCGGCTTGCTGCCCCATTCGGTCGTGAAGGTAAACGGACGGTACCACCTGACAACGGCATCTTCCCAACCCTTCGGCGTGAAACCCGTGACCGAGACCCACGGCAGGCGGAACGTCCCGTCCGCGATCCATCCGGCCGAAGCGGGAATGGCATCGCTCAATGCAACCGTCGTCGGCGTACACTGCGCCGAATAGGTCTTTCCGCAGCCGCGGCGGTCTTCCGTCCCGTAATAGAAGGCACCCTCGGCATTGTGTACCACGAGGAACTGCATGGCGGAGGCATGCGACGGGTAACGGGCTTCGAACGTAGCGATGTCGAGCGGCTTCTCGACGCCCCAGCCTTCGGTGGTGATGATCCTGCCGTCTTCGGGGCGTTCGATCACGACATTGGGGAATTTCAGATCCGTGACCAGCCACCCGGCGGGTAGGTCGGCCTCTATGTTCCATTGCAGCAGCTCGCCGCCGTCGGGAAGCGTCACGTACATCCGCACGGGATATTTCACCGGCGAGTAGTCCAGCGTCAGCTCCCACGTGAACACCAAAGTTTTGGCATGGGCGTCATCGCGCACCTGCACCCCGCGGTAAACGGCATGTTCGGGTTTCAACTCCGGGTTTTCTCCCTGGGAACCTTTGTATATCAGGATCCACGGCGTTTCGTTCTTGCCTGCCGCGACGACCTGTTTCCCGTTGAGCACCAGTTTCTCGATGTCGAAGCTTCCGCTCCCGCTGAAAACGGCCTCGACCGCACCGTTAGACAGGGTGTAGTCCTCGCCTGTACGGCTTGCGGCCGTTTTATCCTGTGCGAATATTTGCGTGTGTAGCAGGAGGCCCGCCACCAGCATACAACAATTTTTAATCATCATTTATTCCGGGTATTTTATTGAATTTTCAACTCAGCGCAGTTCCATGCGGTACGGCCGGCGTAGCCGGATGCGGGCATAAACGGCAAATATAATATACATAGGTATACCTTGTTAGCCGGTAAGCCCGAAAGTTTACAGGACAAAAATAAGCAAAAATATTTTACTTACAAACCCAAAAACAGTAAAAAACTTTTCGAATCATTGAAGCGGCAAAAATCAGGGCATGCAATTATTATCCGTCAGGAACAATTCGGGAACAAGCGAAATATAAAAATATAAAATATTGTATTACACAATCTTAAGAACAAAGACCAGCCTAAGCCAGTGCCCAGAAGCCAAGTGCCTGATAAAAAGGATATTAGTTTTTCAAAAAAAATCACGGTTCGAAAGCAAGGAACAAAATATTGACAATCAATAAATTATATATACAAATTCGCCAACAGGCAAATCGCACCGCACCGCATTAAAGTAAAAAAACTTATCAAAAATAGTAATGATAATAATTTTATTGTTATATTTGTTACCGGATAATGAATACTTTTAACTGAATTTCACAGAAAAGAAAGTACCACACAGGCCGTATGTTGTCGTGTATCAAGTTCTTTCGGCATTGACGGCCGTATCGGCAGACGAATTATAAAACCGACTAATTATTCACCATACCTAAAAACTAAAACATGCCTATGGTAAAACAGACGAGACCCGAACTATTGACTTCCTGAAAACACTAATCCAAAGTGCTTCTAGCCAAGCAAGGATCAATCCAACACGTACGGGCCCGGGGCGCCCGACCGACGCCCGAACCGTACAAATCTACATTAAGTAATTATAAATGAGGAAATATGACAATGACTATACAAAAGCTCTTTTGTAAAATAATGCTCCGGTCATTCGTGTTGATACTGGGGCTTATATCGGTTACGGAATTGAGCGCAAATCCCGAATTTGTGTATTCCGCAAGCAGCCTGGAATCGTCTGTTACCGCCCCGCAAGGGGGGGGGGAACGTCAAGATGACCGGACGCGTCCTGGACGAGACCAAGGCGGGTGTACCGGGAGCCACCGTGATCGTCAAGGGCAGTACCCGCGGTGTCATCACGGGTAATGACGGTACCTTCTCGATCGACGTGAAGCCGACCGATGTAATCGAGATTTCGTACCTGGGTTATGAAACCCAGAGCATTCCCGTCGGAACGAAGACCAACATCGTGACCGAGCTGGTGCGCAAGGTTTCCGAACTGGAGGCGGTAACCGTAGTCGCATACGGTAAACAGCGCAAGGAGAGTATCATCGGCGCCATCAACACCATCGACGCCGGCGAACTGGAAGTGGCAAGCGGCTCGCTCTCCTCGAACCTCGCCGGCAAACTGGCGGGTATCGTCGTAATGCAGCGTACGGGCGAACCCGGATCGAGCGCCGAGTTCTGGATCCGTGGACAGAGTACGTTCGGTGCCAAAACCACCCCGCTGGTGCTCGTCGACGGTATCGAGCGCGACATGGACTTTGTCGACGCGGACGACATCGCCACGTTCTCCATCCTGAAGGACGCAACGGCGACCGCCCTCTACGGTGTGCGCGGTGCGAACGGCATCATCCTGATCACCACCAAACGAGGCACCGAAATGACGGCGCCCCAGATCCGCGTCAAGGCCGAATTCGGCATTACGCAGCCTGTCCAGCTGCCCGAGCTGGCGAACGCTTCGCAGTGGATCGACTACTACAACGAACTCTACCGCGACAGCGGCAGCACCGAGATGCCGATTTCGGACTATGCCCGCCAGATGTACCTGAGCGGCCGCGACCCCGACCTCTATCCGAACGTCGACTGGGTCAACACCATCTTCAAGGACTTGGCCATGACCGGGCGCGTACACGCGAGCGTCACGGGCGGCTCCCCGAAAATCCGTTACTACGTTTCGGCATCCTACTACACGGAAGGCGGTATGTTCAATGTCGCGGACAATGACCGTTACGATGCCCAGATGAACTTCAACAAGTACAGCTTCCGCTCGAACATCGACATCGACATTACCAAGTCGACGCAGCTGGGTCTTTCGCTGTCTACGCAGTATACCACCAAGAACGCGCCATGTACGAGCACGAACGACCTGTACGCCTATACGATGTACGTAACCCCCGTGGCTACGCCGACCGTATATTCCAACGGCATGCTAGCGATCCCGCAGGAGTCGGGCTCGGTCAACCCCTACAACATGCTGAACAACACCGGATACAGACGTTACAACACCATGGTGGCGCAATCCCTGTTGTCGCTTACGCAGGATTTCTCGGACATCATTACCCCCGGACTGAAAGCCAATGTGAAATTCGCATGGGACGCCCAGAATGCGACCCTCCTGGAGCGGGCAATGTCCCCGGTAACCTACTACGCCACCGGGCGCGATGAAAACGGCGAACTGATGCTGACCGCTGCCAATCCCAACGGCAGTAACTATATGAAGCTCGCAACATCGGACTCCTCGGGTACGACGGCCATCAATTTCGAGGGCTCGCTTATCTATGAGCGCCTCTTCGCGGAAGACCACCGCGTAAGCGGCATGTTCCTCTACTCGGTACGCAGCAAATCCAAGAACAGGCCCGTCAATTACATCGACGCCTACCCGACAAAGAACATGGGTATCGCCGGGCGTTTCACCTACGCCTTCCGCGACAAGTATTTCGCCGAGTTCAACTTCGGTTACAACGGTTCAGAGAACTTCGCCCCCGGCAAGCGCTACGGCTTCTTCCCCTCGTACGCCGTAGGATACATGATCAGCAACGAAAAATTCTGGGAGCCGCTGCGCGACAAGGTCAACATCCTGAAAATCCGCGCCTCGTACGGTAAGATCGGTAACGACGAGATCGGCGGCAGCCGCCGTTTCGCCTACAATACGACCATGAACACCAATGCCGGCGGGTTCACTTTCGGCGACCTGGGACAGACCAACCTGCCCGGCTATTCGACCGGCGAGTACGGCAACCCGGACGTTGCCTGGGAAGAGGCGACGAAGGCCGACGTCGGTATCGAGCTGGGGCTGTTCAACAAGATCAAGATCCAGGCGGACTATTTCTATGAGAAACGCGAAGGCATCTTCATCCAGCGCGAATCCACCCCGTCGGTGGTCGGCACGAAAACGGCGCAGTGGGTCAACCTCGGCCGCATGAAGAACCAGGGTTTCGACATGTCGCTCGAATTCGACCACAGCTTCAACAAGGATTTCAGCATATCGGCACGCGGTAACTTCACCTACAACCGCAACAAGAAACTCTACGACGACAAACCCGACCAGATCTGGAAATACCAGAACCTCGCCGGCTTTGCCAACAACCAGCAGTTCGGCCTGATCGCCGAAGGCCTGTTCGAGTCGGAAGAGGACATCGCCAACTGGCCCAAGCAGGATTTCGGCACCGTGCGCCCGGGTGACATCAAGTACCGCGACGTCAACGGCGACGGCGTGGTCAACACCTTCGACAAGGTGGCCATCGGCTATACGCTCGTACCGGAGATCAACTACGGTTTCGGCGCCAGCCTCAAATGGAAAGGCATCGACGTATCGGTATTCTTCTCGGGCGTGGGCCACGTGACCCGCATCATCCAGGGCCAGAACCTTTTCGGCGCTTCGTCGACGATCCTCCGCATGGGACAGATCTTCGAAGATGTGGCCAAGAACCGCTGGACGCTCGACAACCAGAATCCCAACGCACCCTACCCCCGCCTGTCGCTCAACAAGGTGGACAACAACCAGCAACTTTCGACCTACTGGCAGCGCGACATGAGTTTCCTGCGTCTGAAAGACGCGGAGATCGGCTATACACTACCCGAAAGCATGACCAAGAAATGGGGCCTGTCCAAGATCAGGTTCTATATCCAGGGAAAGAACCTGGTTACATTCAGCGATTTCAAGCTCTGGGATCCTGAGGTAAATGCGAATTACGGTAATGTATACCCCCTTATACGTACCTTTGCAATCGGTGCAAACGTCAACTTCTAAAAAAGGATAAGCTATGAAAAAAATACGAATATTCGCAACCGCCCTCTTACTGGCCTTTACGCTGTCCTCCTGCGAGTCGTTCTTCGACGTGGAACTGGACGACCAGGCCAAGATCGAGGATATTTTCCGGCAAAAAACCGAAGTCCAGAAATACCTGAGCCACCTTTACTCCTACATTCCCCAGGAAGAAGAGGTCGTAGGCATGCACGGCTGGACGGTAGGACGCTCCGACGAAGCGCTCTTCTCGTGGTACCAGTGGGTCTACTACACCCAGTTCAGAACCGGTAATTACAGTAGCGCCACGACCAACTTCAATTACTGGCCGGATTACTACATCGGCATCAACCAGTGCTCCATCTTCCTGAAATATATCGACCTCGACAAGGAAGACACCCCGACGACAGTTGCCTATATGAAGGCCGAGGCCCGCTTCCTGCGCGCCTACTACTACTTCCTGCTGTTCCGCCAATACGGCCCGGTATTCATCTGGGGCGACCAGATCGCCGACGAGACGATCGACGCCAAGAGCGTAGACCGCCACACCGTACAGCAGAACATCGACTTCATGGTCGGGGAGCTCGACGCGATCAAAAACGACCTGCCGGTACGTACCGACGACATCGGTATCGACGGCAAACAGTGGGCCGGCCGTGTTACGCGCGGTGCAGCCCTGGCGCTGAAATCGCGCATACTGCTTTATGCCGCATCGCCGTTATACAACGGGTGCGACCTTTACAAAGGCCAGATGCAGAACATTCGCGGGGAATTCCTCTTCCCGCAGAGCAAGGACGAGACCAAATGGGAGGCAGCCGCACAGGCAGCCTGGGATGTGATCGAGTTGGCTGAGACCGGTTTGTACGATCTCTACAAGGATACGGAACAGACCGATGAGTTCACGCGTTACATGTCCTCTTATCAGGGCGTAAGGCTGAAGCCCTGGAACAAGGAGACCATCTGGGGCTGGTGGAGCCGCTCGGGCAGTTATTCGTGGCTTGGCGGCACCGGAGGTCTGCTGGCATGCGCCATGCCAGGCATGACGGGTGCTTCGGGCGCCGTTTACCAGGGTTACGGCGGTATCCAGCCTTCGCTGAAGCTGGTCGACAGCTATCCGATGTACACGACGGGACGCTATCCCGTGACAGGCTACCAGGGTGAGAACGACATGTCGAAACCCATCGTCGATCCGCAATCGGGTTATCAGGCGACCGGATTCACCGATGGGTACAAGCAGCCCGGTATCGACTGGGGCGACGGCATCAAGGCCCATAACAGCTGTATCAACCGTGATCCCCGTTATTATGCCTGCCTGGTGCCCAACGGCTTCTGGTGGCCCAACAAGACGGAGAACATCAAGTTCACCTGCTACAACAATGACGCCTGCACCAATAAGTGGAATGCAGGTGAAGGCGGCGGTATCACCCGCGTAGGTTATGTATGGCGCCGTCTTTACGAAACCAACAAATCGTTGCGCGAGGCTACCGACTATACCACGATGAAAACGGTTTACCCGGCGTTCCGCCTGGCGGAGATCTACCTCAACTATGCCGAGGCCTGCAACGAAAAGCCCCAGCGCGACGAAGCCGCAGCGCTCGAATACCTGAACAAGGTGCGCGAACGCGTGGGCCTGAATAAGATCCAGGAGGCCTATCCCGAGATCCGCGGCAACCAGGAGCTGCTCCGCTGGTGCATCCAGAAGGAGCGCATGGTAGAGTTCGGACTGGAAGCGATGCGCCACTACGACGCCTGCCGCTGGATGATCGCCAAGAAGGAATACCCGAGCGAGAACTGGACGCTGCACGTAAGCGCCACCACGTACGAAGAGTCTTACGAACGCGTGTCCAACGACTACGTCGGTTCGCCCGCCGTTTTCCGCGACAAGGATTACCTCCATCCTATCAATGCGACACAGATGGCCGAAATGACCAACATGACCCAGAATTACGGACATTAATAAATGCTCGAACCTATGAAAATAAATATGTGGAAACTGTTGCTTGCAGGACTGTTTGCTTCGGCCGCCCTGGCCGGCTGCGAGGACAATCGCAACAACTTCATGGTAGACGATACGATTTCATTTGTCAATGAGGAGCAATATGCCGGCGTATCGGTTTATAATGGAAAATATGAATTGGCAATATTGAAGAACGGCAAGGGACAACAGAGTGCCAAAGCGCTCCTCAGTGTTTCGGAAACTGCCCTGGCCGAATACAACACGGCCAACGGCACCAACTATGCGGTGCTGCCGGCGAATTGCTACAAACTCTCTTCTTCGACGGTCGGCTTTTCGGACGGCGACACCCGTAAATTCGTCGAGGTTACGTGGGACGACGCAGCCATCTTCGCCCTGGGCGAGGGTACGGAGTATGCCATTCCGCTCGAACTCACCATCGCCAACAACGCGCTGGCCGTCGATGCAAACCGCAATGTGAAGATCATCAATCCCAAACGCGCCTCGATCGGCATGGAGAGGGAGCTGGCGGCATCGTTCCATCCCACCGCTACGCACGAGGTGATCTCGTTCGACGGCAACATCGTGCTCGACAATGCCATCTCGACAATGGATCTGACGGTGAACTACACGATCGACAACAGCCTCGTGGACGCCTACAACCAGGCCAACGGGACGAACTACCTGGCTGCGCCCGACGGGTTCGCCACGCTTGACGCCACCAGCTCGCAGATCGCTGCGGGCGAGACTGCGGCCAAGTTCTCGGGCAAGATCAATTCCGACAAGCTCTTTACGGGCAGCAACCTCGATATCGTGGGCGACCTGCTCGTGCCGGTACGCATCACCTCCACGTCGCTGGACGGGATCACCGTCACGACCGAGGTCATGTATGTCCCCTTCACGATGGACAAGGAAGTCAAGGGCCCGTGGACTGTCCTGGAAGGCAACGGCATCGGTTATGCCTACGACCCGCTGCCCCCTGCATGGAGCGTGGCCATCTACACGGCCGAACGGTTGTTCGACGGCTCGTTTTCCGATGAGTGGATTCCTTTCTGGAATACCCCCAATACGTTCCCGATGGTATTCGTCGCAGACATGGGACAGCGACAGGTATTTACCAAATTCCGTATCAGCGACAGCTACAACTACCAGGGGAATGCGCTGAACTATCAGATCTATACCGCCGAAGAGTACTCCGGCGCCGGCACCCAATGGAACCTCGTGGCAAGCGGCAAGCGTGCCTATGAATGGGTGAACTGCGGTACCGACAAGACCGACCCGCGGTTGATCTACGATTACCCTGTCCAGAAGACAATTGCAGGCCGCTACCTGAAATTCGTGATCGTCAATGTCGAGCGTCTCGATGCGACGGGCGACTATATGAACGGGCGCTGCAAGCTGGGCGACGTACAGGGTCTGGGATTCTAACGATAGATGTTGAATAATTAATCCCGTTGTGAGTTCACTCCCTTTCACAACGGGATTAATTTTAATTTTACGAATTACGACTTACCGACTACGATGCTCAAATTCCTGAAAAATATCATTCCGTTCGCAACGGCCGCAGGATCCTTGCTTCTCGCGGGCGGTTGTTCCCGAACCATGTACCCGCAGGGGCAGCACCGCAGAAACCTGCAGCCCCCCACGGATGCCGTGTTATGTTACGGCGGCAGCCACCACCGCACCCCTTTCCTGTGGGACAAGGAACGGCTGGCGCCCTATGTCACCTATGTCGATAAAGAGGGCGGGGAGCACTGGCTCTTCGACGGGTTCATCTTCCTGGAATTCCAGGACACGAACCGTCCCGACGCAGAACTCTACGCCTTCGAGACGGGGCATCTGCGTGACACGGGCGAATCGGCCGGCAAAGCGCAATGGCAGGAGCTGATCGACTATTATTTCACGGACGGCAACGGGGTCGAGGCCCTCGAAGAGGCCGTGAAGGAGGCCGCCGCGCGGTTGGGCAAAGCCCCGCAGAAGCGCAAGGTCATCATGGTACTTCCCGACCCGGTGATTCACCGGCGCTATATCGACACGACGTCGAGTACGACCTATTGGGGAGCATTGGACGGGCGGCAACTGGATTTCAACAGGAATGAAGACCGCATAGCCGCCTGCAAATGGTATATCGACCGGGTACGGGAGCGGTTCGCCCGGGGCAACTACGAACATATCGAGCTGGCGGGATTCTACTGGCTGCGCGAGATCGTCACCCGGCCGGTGGACACACAGTACAGCTACCACCTGACCCGCTCGGACATCATGCTTCCGCATATCGCCGATTACCTCCACAAGCTGGATTATACGTTCAACTGGATACCCTATTACGGCTCGCGCGGATACGACGTATGGCAGCAGTTCGGGTTCGACCAGGTCTACCTGCAACCCAACTATTACTGGAAGCCGCAGAACGACATGGATGAGGTTTGCAGACAGATCGACAGCCTGGGCATCGGCATGGAAATAGAGTTCGAGCCCACGCTGCTCAACGCACGCGAAGGCAGCGGAACATTCCGCAAGCGGCTGCGCGACTACATCGACTACGCCAAACGACGCAACATCTACGGCAAACGGCCGTTCGCATATTACCATGGCACCAACGGGTTCTACGACCTCCACGCTTCGGACGACGAGGCCGACCGGGAGTTGTTCGACGAACTTTGCCAGTTCATCATAAACAATCCGTTACGGGCACAACGACCGACAACGGACAGGAAATAACCCATAAACGGATATATTGACCCCGGACGGAAGAGACTGCTCCGGGGTCGGATAAAAACGACAAGACATGACTCGCAGACTTTTTACAGTAGCAATTGCAGTGGTAACAGCCTTGGTTTTCACGCTCCCAACCGGCACCGCAGGCCCGAAGGACAAGCTGTACCCGTGGGAGAAGAAACACAAGAGTCCGGCGACCACGACCGATGCCGTATTATGCTACGGTGCCAGCCATCACCGCAATCCCTTCCTGTGGGACAAGGGGCGCTTCGCCCCCTATGTCACCTACGTCGACCCCGACGGGAAGGAACAATGGCTATTCGACGGCTTCATCTTCCTGGAATCGCAGGATGTCGACCGCCCCGACAGCGGCGCCTACTCGTTTATGACGGGCGTGCTGCGCGACACGGGCGTATCGGCCGGCAAGGAGCAGTGGCAGGAGCTGATCGACTACTATTTCACAAAGGGCAACTGTGTCGACGCCCTGGAACAGGCCGTCAAGGAGGCCACCGCACGGTTGGGCAAAGCGCCCTGCAAACGCCGCGTGATCATGATGCTCCCCGATCCGATCATCCACCGACACTACATCGACACGACCACCACGACGACCTACTGGGGAGAACTCGGCGGGCGCCGGTTGGATTTCAACAGCAACGAAGACCGCGTAGCGGCCTGCAGGTGGTACATCGACCAGGTGCGGGCGCGGTTCGCCCAAGGCGATTACAAATACATCGACCTGGCCGGGTTCTACTGGATCCGCGAGATCGCCGCCCAGCCGCACGACACGGAGTACAGCTACCATCTGACCCGTTCGGACATCCTGCTCCCCGAGATCGCGGACTACCTCCACCGGCTCAACTACACGTTCAGCTGGATTCCGTTCTACGACGCCCGCGGCCATGACGACTGGCGCAAATTCGGCTTCGACCAGGTCTACATGCAGCCTAACCACTACTGGAAGCCGGAAAACGACCTGGATTCCGCCTGCTTGAAGATCAACCGTGCCGGGACGAGCATCGAGTTCGAATTCGAGGCTTCGATCCTCAGCGCGGATCCGCACAGCGACATATACCGGGCACGGATGCGCAAATACATGGAATATGCAAAGAAACACGGCATCTACGGCACCCGCCCGCTGGCCTATTACCAGGGGAGCAATGCCCTCTACGACCTCTCGGTTTCCACGGACGAAACGGACAGGGAGTTCTTCCACGAATTCTGCCGTTTCGTCGTAAACAACCCGGTACGGACGCAACACACCGGGAAGGGAAACAAATAAAAAAACCTGACATCCCATGAGGAATTACCGAATTATTTTCACGCTTCTCTGCTGCCTGCCCTTCATCGGTTGCGGGGACGGGGACGACGAACCCTCCCGGGGCCCGAAACCGACCCTGAGCATGACGATCGCATCGTCGGGCGCCAACTCCGTGACGCTGAACATGAGGCATACGAATGCCACGTCCGTCAAAATCATATACAAGGCCACAGGGGTCATTACGTCCGAAACGGCTCAGAGCGTCGCCCAGAACGGCACGCAATACACCGGGACGACGGTCGAGATCGACGGTCTGACGGCGCAGACGACCTACACGGTCTTCGCCGTAGCCTGCAACGACTCGGGCGAATACAGCCAGATGCAGTATGTCCGGTTCACTACCGACGCCCCCGGCCCGCAGATGTACCCGTGGGAGCAAAGCCGCAGCGGGATACTCTCCTACACGGACATGGTGCTGTGCTACGGCGGCAGTCACCACCGCACCCCGTACCGCTGGGACAAGGAGCGTTTCGCCCCGAGCGTGAGCTACGTGGACGAACAGGGCAAGGAACATTGGCTGTTCGACAGCTTCCTGTTCATCGAATTCCAGGACAGCAGCCGTCCCGACGGCGGTTATTACGCCTACATGGTGGGGCTGATGAAGGACTACGGATTCTCGGCCGGCAAGACGCAATGGAAAGAGCTGATCGACTATTGGTTCGCCGGCGGCAGCGGCATGGATGCCCTCGAAGGAGCCGTGAAGGACGCTTCGGCACGCCTGGGCGTACCCCCGTCCAAACGCAAGGTCATCATGGTACTTCCCGATCCGATCATCTACAAGGTTTACGACGGCAAGGGCAATGGCAAGGGCGACCCCGGCTCCACGGTTTACTGGGGCGAGCTGAACGGCCGCAAAATGGACTTTTCGACGGCCGAAGACCGCATCGCGGCCTACAAGTGGTATGTCGACGAGGTACGCAGGCGTTTCGACCTGGGCAACTACCAGTTTATCGACCTGGCGGGGTTCTACATCATCTCCGAGGAACTCGTCACGCCGGGCGACGGCTGGAACCACGAACTGAAGAAATCGGACGAGATCATCCCTCCGCTTGCGGAATACCTGCATGCGATCAACCAATCCCTGAACTGGATCCCGTACAACCGCGCCGCAGGGTATAAGAAATGGCAGCAGCTGGGCGTAGACTACGCCTATATGCAGCCCAACTATTTCTGGGAGGGACAGAAACCGCTGTCGCAGTTCTTCTCCGACGTCAAGGCCAACGGCCTGGGCATGGAATTCGAGTTCGATGAGGCGCTCCTCGAGGGCAATCTGAGCATCGTTCCCATCCGGGACTGTGCCCAGGCCATTCTGGTGGGACTGCGACACCTACAAGAAGCGTTTCCGCGAATACATGTCCGGAGCCAGGCTGAACAATGTCTACGGCACAAAGCCGCTGAGCTATTACCACGGCACCAACGCCTTATACGACCTGTCGAAATCGACGGCAGCCAAAGACAGGGAGTTCTACCACGAATTCTGCCGCTTCGTACTCGACAACCCGATGCGCAAATAACGATTAACGATCCGTAAACAGATGAAAAAACTCAAGACCTTCGCATTTTGCACCCTCTTAGCGGCATTGGCCGCAAACCATACGCCCGCCACAGCGGCGAACGGCCCCACGGGCGACGCGGCCCCGGCAACCCGCGATTCCGAACCGAAAATGTACGCCTGGGAACAGGAACGCGACGCGATACCGTCCTATACCGACCTGGTGTTGTGCTACGGCGGCAGCCATCACCGCACCCCGTACCGCTGGGACAAGGAGCGTTTCACCCCGTTCGTGACCTATGTGGACGAGAGCGGCAGGGAGCACTGGCTCTTCGACGGGTTCCTCTGCCTCGAATTCCAGGACAGCAGCCGCCCCGACGGCGGTAAATACGCCTACATGGTAGGCGTGCTGCGGGGACAGGGCGTTTCGGCCGGCAAACAGCAGTGGAAGGAGCTGATCGACTACTGGTTCGACGGCGACAACGGCGTGAACGCCCTCGAAGCGGCCGTAAAGGAGGCTTCACAGCGGCTGGGCACACCCCCGGCCAAGCGCAAGGTCGTCATGGTAATGCCCGACCCGATCATCTACCGGAAGTACGACGACACGAACGAGTCGACGACCTACTGGGGTTCGCTCGGCGGGCGGCAGATGGATTTCGCCAAGGGCGCCGACCGCGTTGCGGCCTGCAAATGGTATATCGACCAGGTGCGCAGGCGCTTCGACGAAGGAAATTACCAGTATGTCGAACTGGCGGGGTTCTACCCCATCTCCGAGGAGATCGTGACGCCGGGCGACGGCTACTGCCACGAACTGAAAAAGTCGGAAGAGGTCATCCCCCAGGTTGCGGAATACCTGCATGCGATCAACCAGAGTTTCTGCTGGATACCCTATAACCGTGCCGCAGGCTACACCAAATGGAAGGAGATGGGCATCGACTACGCCTATATGCAGCCCAACCACTATTGGGACGACAAGGGCGTAAGGCCGCTGTCTCGCTATTTCTCCGACATCAAGGCCTACGACCTGGCGATGGAATTCGAATTCGACGAGAACATCCTCGAGGGGGAGCAGAACTCCGAGGTTTACAAAAAAAGGTTCCGCGAGTATATGGAAGGTGCCAAAAAACACGGCGTATACGGACGTAAGCCGCTGAGCTATTACCACGGCACCAATCGTTTTTACGACTTGTGGGCGTCGACGGCGGCAAAGGACAAGGAACTGTTCCATGAATTCTGCCGGTTCGTGATCGACAATCCGCTGCGGCAAAGAACGGCCGCGTCCGGCAAACCCGCCGCCGAGCAGGGCTACCGGACGACCGAAATTCAGGATCTGGCCCTGATCTACCAGGGCGGCAGCCACCGGCTGGACTGGACGGTCGATGAATTCCGTCCCTATGTCGTACACCGGTTTGCCGACGGCTCGAAAGACTGGCTCTTCGACGGCTTCCTGTTCCTCGAGTTCAAGGACGGCTCGGGACGCAACTACACCGTGGGCTACGAGAAACTCAACGCCCGCAGGACAGAATGGGAGTGGCTGCTGGATCGGATTTTCGAGCAGGGCAAGTCGCTTTCGGCACTCGACCGGTGCATCGGCGAAGAGATCGGCGAGCTGGGCAAGCCCGCATTAAGGCACCGGATCGTGCTGGGACTTCCCGAAGCGATCCGCGGCCAGAAGGACTGGGGCGAGATCGACGGCCGGGAGATGGATTTCTCGAAAGAGGAGGATCAGATCGCCGCGACCAAATGGTACATCGGGGAGCTGGTCGAACGTTTCAAGGCCGCCAAATACAAGCACCTGGAACTCTCGGGCTTCTACTGGGTCGCCGAGGACACCCACCACTGCGAGGAGCTCACCATTCCGCTGAGCGACTACATCCACTCCGAAGGCAAGCTTTTCTACTGGATTCCCTACTGGCAGGCCAAAGGCCATGAGGAGTGGAAACGCCTGGGCTTCGACGTGGCCTACCAGCAGCCCAACCACTTCTTCAACCACTCGATCCCCGACAGCCGCCTCGACGAGGCCTGCGCCACGGCCCGCCGCCACGGGATGGCCATGGAGTTCGAATTCGACGAGAAGGCCACGGCGGCGATCCCCAACTCGTCGCACGACCGGATGGCGGCCTATATCAACCACTTCGAAAAGAACGACGTCTTCAACTCTTCGGCCGTCGCCTACTACTGCGGAAACCGCGGCGTACTGACCCTCGACGAGTCGGACAACCCGAAAGACAAGGCCCTGATGGATCGCCTGGCCCGGATCATCCAGGCACGCCGCTACCTGAAATACGGCATCCCGATGAAGAACAAGACCCGCGTGGTCGCACACCGGGGCTTCTGGCACACCGACGGCTCGGCACAGAATTCGATCGCCTCGCTCCTCAAGGCCGACCAGCTGGGCGTGTACGGCGTGGAATTCGACGTATGGATGGCCTCGGACGGCGTTCCGGTGCTCAACCACGACGGCTGGCACGACGGATACGAGGTACAGAGCACCCCTTCGACCGTGCTGACGACGCTCAAGCTCGAAAACGGGGAGCCGATGCCCACGCTGGCGCAATACCTCGAGGCCGCTAAGGATACGAAGGTACACCTCGTTCTGGAACTCAAGCCCCACGCCACCCCCGAGGCGGAAACCGCAGCGGCCGAGGCCGTGGTGAAGATGGTCGGCCGGTACGGGCTCTCGAAACGCGTGACCTACATCTCGTTCTCGCTCCACATAATGAAAGAGCTGGCACGGCTGGCCCCCGCAAAGACGCAGCTGATGTACCTGGGAGGCGGCACGTTGCCCAAAGACCTGAAGGCGATGGGGCTGACGGGCTGCGATTTCAACTACGGCGTATACCTGAACAACCCGACGTGGCTCAACGACATCAAGGCGTTGAAGATGGCCTCGAACGTATGGACGGTAAACAACCCGGCCGACATGATGTGGGCCATCGAAAACCGGGTCGACTACATCACCACAGACCGTCCCGACCTCTTCCTGAAACTCACCCGCAAGTAAACCGGACGGGCATCGGATGCCCCGGCATACAGGCGATGCACCCGGGATGCGCCCGGATGCATCGCTTTCCTACAAAAACGCAACGATGAAACATTTGAGAATCATGGCCTGCCTGCTGTTGCTGGGATGCATGGTGCCCGCAACGGCACTCTGTGCCGGGGAGCATGCCCCGAAGCGCAGCAGGGGGAAAGGACACGACCGCCCCTATTCCGAAACGATGTATGTCAAACGCCAGGGCGGCGACCTCTATATTTCGGCCAAGCTGGACGAACGGACGGATATCACCTATTGGTTCAGGCGGTGCATGTTCAACGAGCTCTACACGTTCTACCGCGTAGGCATCACGCGCAACAGGACGGCGCTTCCCACCACGCAGCCCGAGGCCGAACCCGCCGTCCTGCTCAACTCGACGTACAGCGACAACATCGGGCCTTTCGCCATCCCCGGATGCGGGTGGTGCGGGGGCAACCACAAATACAGGGAACGCACGGCGCGCACGGCACGCAGCGAGGGTTACACCCTGCTAGCCGACGGCAACCGCATCGAGGGCGACACGACGCTATGGGCAAATCGGGTGACGGTCGAGGCCGAAAACGTAATCCTCGACCCGACACGCCCCTACCGGAACGCCGCGGGCGGCGAAGAACTGCGCGACACCCTGTGCCGGGAATCGGTGGCATACACTGTCCGCCGCAACAACATCGAGGTCGCGGCCTCGCACCGGTTCTGCAACGCCGCGCCCGTGACCATCGCCATCTATTACGGGATGCAGTCGATGTTCGAAGGCGAGACGCACGTACTCACCCCGGGCGGGGCCTATACGGACTGGACGGAAGCGGCGAAGGCATCGACGTTCACCAAACGGGAATACCCCCTTTTCCGGCGCTACGTCGAAAAGAACAGACAGGGGTATCAATCGACCTGGCTGCTGCCCGACGGGCTGGGAGACCACGCGCTGTTGGACGGGCAGGACGACATCTTCATCTATGCGCCCTACGGCAAGAGCTACCACAAGCTCATAGGGAACAAACGGATGGAGAACGGCGACAAGACCTGCTGGCGGGGTGTCTACACCTGGTTCGAGACGCCCGTCGCCGACGATGCCGACCTGTTGTGCTACGAAGGCAGCGCCGGGGGACATACGGCCGTTTTCATCGACTGCAAGCGGGCTTGCAAGAGGACGCTGGCACTGCCCGGATACCTCGACCTGCGGCATTTCGGAACGGCCGAACAGAACAGCGGCATCCGCATTTCGGCCGCCGGGCGGAATAAACTGAAGATAAAGGCCGACGCACCGGGCAGCTGTGTATTGCTGCTCCGGGAATAAGGTCACGGGGCCAAAATAACGGAAGGCCGCTGCGATCTGCCTGCAAGAATAAGAGGGCCGGGGAAATAAGCATTCCCCGGCCCTCTTATAATTCTGCCCCTGCCGGCTATTAACGCCGCCGATACCGTTTCGGATTCTTCAGCACCGCGTCGACGACGGGCGGCAGAATCTTCTCCATCACGTCGTACCCCGCGGCCGTGGGATGGACTTCGTCGTAGGTATAGGCCGCTACCATGCCTCCGTCCGCTTCGGACATCGCCGCGTGGTAATCCACATAGGGGACATTCTCCCTGCGGGCATACTCGCGGATCATGGCGTTCAGCTCGATAATCAGGGGCGCGGGTTCCAACTCCTTGCGCCAGCCGAATTCACGCGCGGGCAACAACGAACACAGCACGGGGGCGATGCCGTTGGCACGCGCCAGCTCGACCATCGACACGAGGTTGCCCAGGATATGCGGGAGCGATATATAACCGGTATTCCGGGCTATGTCGTTCGTCCCGCCGCAGATGACGACCACCTGCGGGTGCAAGTCCAGCACGTCGGCCCGGAAGCGCACGAGCATCTGCGAGGTGGTCTGCCCGCTGATGCCGCGGCTCACATAACCGCGGGCGGCGAAAAAGTCGGGATGCGTCTTGATCCAC
>ENA-ORTU01001588-ORTU01001588.1-human-gut-metagenome-genome-assembly--contig:-NODE-1588-length-22701-cov-9.787998_pt1 | contig 22701 bp, 18 predicted proteins | sample MGYA00241910_ERZ509184 | MGnify/ENA primary metagenome ERZ509184 (study PRJEB26280, sample SAMEA2338847) | human gut metagenome | biome: human gut; feature: human-associated habitat; material: faeces... | reverse complement strand
TTCATCATCACCACCGACGGCTACGAAAACGCCAGCCGCCGCTACGATTACGAGCATGTGCGCCGTATGATTGAACGGCAGAAGGAGAGATACGGCTGGGAGTTTTTGTTCCTCGGCGCAAACATCGACGCAGTCAAGGAGGCGGCACGCTTCGGCATCGGTACGGACCGCTCGGTAAACTATAAGTGCGACGAGGCGGGCACGGCGCTAAACTACGAGGTCATCAGCGAGGCCGTGTGCAGCGTCCGCGCCGCCCGGCCGCTCAGCGCCGACTGGAAGCGCCGCATCGACGAGGACGTGCAGAAAAGAGGGAGGTAAGCGTATGTACGGAGCGATTTTGGGCGACATCGTGGGCAGCCCCTACGAGTTCACCTGCAACAACTATAAGGCGAAGGATTTCCCCCTGTTCAGCCGCCGTTCTGACTTCACCGACGATACGGTGATGACGCTGGCGGTGGCGAAGGCGCTGCTCAGCACCCGTGGGCAAGACGATGCCGCCATCAAAGCGGCGCTGGTACGGAAGATGCAGCGGCTGGGGCGCACCTATCCTGACCGGGGCTATGGCACCCATTTTGGCGGCTGGCTCTATGAGGATGCCCCGCAGCCCTACCGGAGCTACGGCAATGGCAGCGCTATGCGGGTGTCATCTGCCGCATGGCTGGCGAAAAATATGGCGGAAACGCTACATCTGGCGCGGCTCACCGCCGAGGTGACCCACGACCACCCGGAGGGCATCAAGGGCGCACAGGCCACCGCCGCGGCCATCTTTCTCGCCCGCACAGGTCACGACAAAGCGAAAATCAAAGCGTATGTGGAGCGCGAATTTGGCTACGACCTCAGCCGAACCTGCGATGAGATTCGCCCCACTTATCACCATGTGGAGAGCTGCCAGGAAACCGTGCCGCAGGCAATTACCGCGTTTTTGGAGAGTCGCGATTTTGAAGACGCTCTCCGCACGGCGGTGTCCCTCTGTGGTGACAGCGACACCCTCGCCGCCATCACTGGCAGCATCGCTGAGGCATTCTACGGCGTGCCGGAGGAACTGCGGCATGAGTGCCGTCAACGGCTGACACCGGAACTGGCAGAAATTCTGTGTGAGTTAGAAATGCACTTTCTGAAAGCGCACCCAAGACTTGAGCAGCTGGAACCCATCCTGTGAACGAGATTGTCTTTCGTACCGTATTTTGCTATAATGAAGCAAATTAAGCTTTGTGAGGGCGGAATATGCAGCTTCGAGAGTATCAACCTTCCGACTGCGCACAGATGGCCGAACTTTTTTACCAGACTGTTCACAGCGTGAACGCGAAGGACTACACAAAAGAACAACTGGATGCTTGGGCGACCGGAGAGGTTGATTTACAGGCGTGGGACAAGTCTTTTCGGGCTCACAAGACGATCTGCGGGATCGGCTTACAGATTGACAAAACGGAGGACGGCTGACCGTCCTCCGTCAATTTCTCTGCGCCTGCCGTGTCCAGAGCATCTGAATCTCCGCTTCGTTCGTATCCCCGTCGATGCCTTCCGACTGCACAACGAATTGCTCACGCCGGTAAAACGCGAGTGCCCGCTCGTTTTTCTGATAGACGCTCAGGTCCAAGCGCGGTTTGCGCGACTTCGCATAATCCAGCAGCGCTTTGCCAATGCTCTTGGAACGCGCAGCTTTTGCAACGAAAATCCCCTCAATGTGGTTCTCCGTCAGACCGATGAAGCCGTCGATTTGCCGGGTGTCCTCGTTCTCGTGGACATAGAGCTCCGCTTGCGGGAGCATATCGCGCACCATCTCGAAATGCTCCGTCCAAAAGCTTGCCGCAATAAACGCATGGGCGTCCAGATTGCCGTGCAGCCAGATCTGCATGACGGTGTCCAAGTCCCGAGTTTCAAATTTTCGTATCATCTGATTCCTTCCTGCTTGCCGCTTTCCTGCGAGGTTTCGGCTTGGTCAGCTCATAGCTCACATCCAGCAAAAGCTCGATCGTTTCTGCGGGCACGCTGCCGTCCAGCGCGGCCGTGATCCAGCTTGCTTTGTTCATATGGTACGCTGGAAAAATACCGTTCTCGCCGCGCAGGGATGCAATCAGAATCGGATCGCACTTAAAATTGACAATGTCCAGCGGTTCCGCACCTGGAAGTCCAAGCCTGCTGCGCGGCACTTCCATGACCAGTGCGAACCACTTCCGGTTGCCTGCATGACGGAACACAGCGGCGCGCGGTGTATCTGCCCAAGGATAATCCGGTTGGGCAGAGTAGTGGTTCAGAATATAGGCTTCTAATTCTTCACGATTCATTGCAGACCTCACAGCGCCTCAAAATGATACCTCGGCTGACCAACGCTCTTTTTGCCGTACTCGATTGCGCTGGTCGGACAGTAGCAGATGCACGCCATGCAGTGGGTGCAGTTCTTGCCCCAAACCGGCGTACCGTTTTTGATTGCAACGTTGTTCATCGGACAGCGCTTTGCGCACTGCCCGCAGCCGATGCAGGCGCTTGATACGGTAAAGGCATCCGCTTTGACGAAACATTTGTAGAAAATCGGATTGACCGGTCCGCTCATGAAGCGGTCGTAGAGATTGTTCCGCGTCGGCGCGAACGGCTGATTGCGCTGAATCGCCGCAATTGCTCGGTCGATGCTGGGCTCGGCTTTGGCGACGATTTCCTGCGCTTCGTCCGCCTGCGGCGCGGAGAACATCGCAATGTAGTTCTCCGGCATAACGATCTGCGCCGTACCCATGCAGGAAATCGCCTTTTCCGCACAGAGTTCGCGATTGTACTTGTCGGCATTGCCGATCTCGCTGCCGCAGGTCATGACAAACCAAGCCTGCTTTGCGTCGCGCAGTTCCGTTTTCCGAAGCCAGTCGCGCACGACGCGCGGAATGCGCCACGCGTAAGTTGGCGTGACGATAATAACCCGCTCGCCGGTTTCAACGGAAGAAGTGTCGGAAGCCTTGATGCGGTCGTTCAGATTCACAAGTGCATCGTCCAGCGCGTCCGCAATGCGCTGGGCCACATATTTGCTGTTTCCAGTCCCCGAAAAGCATAAAATCATATCAAAATCCCCTCACAATGGTCAATTTCATGCTGAATGATCTGCGCTGCCCAGCCGGTGAACGTTTTAATGCGCGTCTGGAACTGCTCATTCTGCCACTGCACCTTGATGGTCTGATAACGCTTTGTTTTCCGCGTGCCGGTCAGCGACAGGCAGCCCTCCTCCGCGCCATACGGCGCGGATTTTTTGACGATCACGGGATTGAACATGACCATGTATGTACCAATGTTGTCGAACGCGATGATGCGCTTGTTGACGCCAATCATATTCGCCGCCATGCCCACGCAGCCACCCTTGTGCGCGGCCAGCGTGTCCAATAAATCCTGCACGATTGCCAAATCGTCAGCCGTGGCAGGTTCTGACTTTTGAGATAAAAAGAATTCATCTTTGCAGATTTCACGGATCATGGGAAAACCTCCGCTGCGTATTTCTTATGTGGCTATTGTAGCAGAGAAATGGGTAAGGCTCAACTGCATTTGTGGGAGTTTCGGTGAAGACACTCATTTCCGCGCCCGCTGCTGATATTCCTCGATCGTCACAAAATGCCCGTCCACGTCGCGGATGTGGCGGAGATTCAGGCGATAATCCGGGAAGAAAAAGCGGACGGTTTCCAAAAACTTCGGGAAACGGTCTCCATCGGCAAACGGATACTCGGACACATAAAAGACGCGGTATCGGTTGATCCGTTCCGTGTCCACGCGGACAATTTGCATGGCGTAACCGGCATCGTCTATGTAAGACTGAAACGACTCCGTGAGATTTTGCAGTATCGCTTCCGTGGCGGCTTCCTGCTCCCGATTCATGCGCTGAAGCTGTTTTGTCGTTTGCTTCTGCTCTTTCTTTCGGGCGCATTCTTTCCAATAGCCTGCGTCCTCGTACTTTTCGAAGTACCTGCAGTTCTTCCCAAGGCAGTCATGCTGCGTCATAAGCCGTTTCGTCAGTTTTCCGGGATGCAGCAGATTGTGACAGCAGCCGACAATGCGCGTTTGCGGCAGGATCACGCACTGATTTCCAAGCAGCCGCGCCTTTACAAGTTCCGACTTCCCTGTGTCCGCTTCTGCATGTTCTTTCAGCGGACGGTCAATGATCGGCTGCAATTCTGGATGACACAATTTGCAGGGGCGGCGATTTTGGGAAGCTGTCTGATAGTACACGCTGCCAAGAAGCTCCTTCACGCGCAGAAGCTGCTTGCAGTTCCGGCAATGAAATACCTCGGAGTTTGGCGCGTACAGGTAGTTATAGCTCGATGCTGCGATGATCTTCACGTTTCGTTCCTGTCTGGGAATCGGTTCTTTGGCTGGCGCGCGTTTGGGCGCTTTTGACTGCGCAAGTTCAAGCTCCTGAAACAGCATCTGCATGACAGCAACATCGTTACTGGATTGATGCTCCGGCGCGGGCGTGGAAAGGCCGTATGCTTCCGCAATTTTGTAAAGAGAACGCACCGGAATTTCGCGTGCTTTGATAGCGGCATAGACCTTTTGGTTCATGCAGCGTACCGTCGTGGAAAACGCTCCGAACAGATAACGACTGTACAGCGCTTTCAGTGTATTTTTCGTTTCAACGTGCCAGCAGCAAATCACGTCGTCCGGCTGAAGCCAGCGGAAGAAACGCTGGACACAGCTTTTCTCTGAATCCGATGCACAAAACTCGGCAGGAGCGTAGCCGTTGAACGCCAGATGCTCCCACGGCGCAGTTCCGGGCTCGCGCGGACAGACCAGCGCGTCAAACACACGGATGGTATTCCATTTCTCATCGACCCGCGCAGCGTATAGCTGCGTCAAACTTCGATGACCGCTACGACTCTCTATCCACTCCATATCCAACAGGACAAACATTGCGCTCAGCCCCTTCTCTATCTTAGTAGGAACATCATAGCATATGAAGTGTCCAATAAAGCGTACTTCTCAAGGTGATGCGGAAAAACTGTTAAAATGTTTGCCCATTCGGTACGAATAGCATATGATTTTCGCGCAGTAAACAGCATGATTCATACGTCTTATGCGATGCAAGATTTGGACAGCAATAAACAAAGATAAGGGTGAATTTGAAAAGCAATCTGCGAAATAAAAATCGTTCGTTTTTATCATTTCCTTGCATTTTCCATCCCATTTTGATACAATAAAATACAACGCTGCGAAGCGCTGTTGTTAGACTTGGCAGCTTTGCACAAAGGTGTTCTGCAAAGCAGCAGAGCACTTTTTTCATCTGGAGGAATCGAACTATGGCTGTGAGCTACAAGAAGCTTTGGAAACTGCTGATTGACAAGGATATGAAAAAGAAAGATCTGTGCGCGAAGGCGGGCATTAGCCCGGCATCCGTCACAAAAATGGGGCGAAATGGTCATGTTACGACGGAAATACTTTTGAAAATTTGCACGGCACTGGACTGCGGCGTGGAAGATATTATGGAAATTGTGCCGGATTCGAGTGAAAACACATGATCAAGTCCGCTTTATGGGACAGCCAATATGATATGATAACAATGAGCTTCCGAGAAATATACTGCTACTCCGCAGCATAAAAGCAATCTCCGCAACATCCGCGGAACCTTTGCTGCCGAAGGCATGACGATCAGCAAATCGACCAACAGCAGCCTCGACCGCATTGCCAGCGGGCAGATCAGCTACCAGCAGGTATTGATCGATCTGCGGGCAAAGTGCGAAAAGAGAGGATAGCACGTAATAAGTACTTTGTTTGGCCGTCTCGAATTTTAGATGGTTTCAATGAGAAGATATGTGTGCGCCAGGGCGAGAAATGTAGCTGCGCAAAGATAAGCCCTGGCAAACCGTGAATCTCAAATTCTTTTGAGGTGATGGAATGCAGATTATAGACAACATTAACAAGACCGTCAAAGACGATCTGCAAGCGGGTATTCATAAAGGCAGTAAGATGTCCGTTGCCGCCGCTTGCTTCTCAATCTATGCGTATCAGGAACTCAAAAAACAACTTGATAGCATTGACGAACTGCGTTTTATCTTCACCTCCCCCACCTTCGTGACTGAGAAGGCTTCCAAGGCTCAGCGCGAGTTCTATATTCCTCGCATTTCCAGAGAATGCAGTCTTTACGGTACGGAGTTTGAGGTAAAGCTCCGTAATGAGCTGACGCAGAAAGCGATTGCAAAAGAGTGTGCAGACTGGATTCGACGCAAGGTGGTTTTCAAATCGAACGTTACGCAGGAGCAGATGATGGGCTTTATGACGGTCGATGAAAGTACCTATATGCCCATCAATGGATTTACGACGGTTGATCTCGGTTGCGAGCGCGGCAACAACGCCTACTATCCGGTGCAGAAGACAGAGAGCTTTGAAAATGCCAACTACTTTCTCAGGCTCTTTGAACAACTCTGGAACGACAAGAAGAAGTTGCAGGAAGTCACTGACGTCGTAATTGAGAATATCTCCGTTGCATATCGTGAGAACGCTCCAGAATACATCTACTTTGTTGCACTCTATAACATTTTCAAAGAGTTCCTTGAGGACGTTTCAGAGGACGAACTGCCGAACGAAGCGACAGGCTTTAAGGAAAGCAAAATCTGGGGAATGCTCTATAACTTCCAGCGGGATGCTGTTCTTGCTATCATCAGCAAGCTTGAGAAATTCAACGGTTGCATTCTGGCAGATAGCGTAGGTCTTGGTAAAACCTTCACTGCGCTTGCCGTCATCAAGTATTACGAGAACCGCAACAAATCCGTGCTTGTTCTCTGCCCCAAAAAGCTCTCTGAGAACTGGAATACATACAAGGGCAACTATATCAATAATCCCATTGCCACAGACCGTCTGCGCTATGATGTCCTCTATCATACCGACCTTTCCCGTGAGCACGGGCGGTCGAACGGAATTGACCTTGACCGCCTGAATTGGGGCAACTATGATCTTGTTGTCATTGATGAGAGCCACAACTTCCGCAACGGCGGCGAGGTGTCCGGCGAGGATGCAAAGGAAAACCGCTATCTGAAACTGCTCAATAAGGTTGTTCGCGCTGGCGTGAAGACAAAAGTGCTGATGCTCTCGGCAACGCCGGTCAATAACAAGTTTATCGACCTTAAAAACCAGCTTGCACTCGCCTATGAGGGTGATGCCTCACAGATGAGTAAAAAGCTCGATACGACCAAAAATATTGATGAAATTTTCCGTCAGGCACAGAAGGCTTTCAACGCATGGAGCAAGCTTCCTGCCGACGAACGCACGACGGACGAGCTTTTGCGGACGCTGGATTTTGATTTCTTTGAATTGCTGGACAGCGTGACGATTGCACGGTCAAGAAAGCACATTGAAAAGTATTACAACACTTCTGACATCGGCAAATTTCCGGAGCGTCTGCCGCCGATTTCGCTGCGTCCCTGCTTGACCGATTTGAATGATGCGATCAACTATAACGATATTTACAATCTGCTCATGTCGTTGAGTCTGATGATCTATACGCCGACGAATTATATCATGCCATCGAAGCTGGCAAAGTACATCGACATGACGCACCACAAGGGAAACAGCCTGACCCAGCAGGGACGTGAAGAAGGCATTCGACGTCTTATGAGTATCAACCTTCTCAAGCGGCTGGAAAGCTCGGTTGCTTCTTTCCGCCTGACGATTGACCGCATTAAAAAGCTGATCAACGATACGATTGGGACGATCAAAAATTATCAGTCTGGGGACTGCGTCCTGAATCTGACGGAGATTTCCGGCGCAGAAGATTTTGATTACGACGATCAGAACACTGATTTCTTCTCCGTCGGCAAGAAAGTCAAAATTGACCTTGCTGATATGGACTATGTTTCATGGATGTGCGAACTGGAAAAGGATGCGGAGAATCTGGAACTCCTGTCCCTCATGATTGCCGACATCACGCCGGAGCATGACACGAAACTGCAAACATTGTTTGACTTGATCCGGAAGAAAATCGAGCATCCCATCAATCCTGGCAATAAGAAGATCATTATTTTCACGGCATTCTCTGATACCGCAGACTATCTCTTTGCAAACGTCAGCAGATTTGCAAAAGAGAATTTTGGGCTGGAAACGGCAGAGATCACCGGCACAGTTGACGGTAAGACTACCATCCCAAAGCTCCGGGCAGACCTCAACACTGTACTGACCTGCTTCTCGCCTGTTTCAAAAGGCAAGTCGGTACTCCTGCCCGGAAGTACCGATGAGCTTGATATTCTGATTGCAACCGACTGTATTTCCGAAGGTCAGAACTTGCAGGACTGCGACTACCTCATCAACTATGATATTCATTGGAACCCTGTCCGCATTATCCAGCGGTTCGGTCGAATTGACCGTATTGGCAGCAGAAACGACCATATCCAGCTTGTAAACTTCTGGCCGGATATGGACCTCGACGAGTATATCAACCTGAAAAGCCGTGTGGAAACCCGCATGAAGATTTCAGTTATGACCTCCACCGGCGACGATGACCTGATCAATGCCGAGGAAAAGGGCGATCTTGAATACCGCCGCGCACAGCTCAAGCGGCTGCAAGAAGAAGTCGTGGACATTGAGGACATGACCAGTGGTATTTCCATCATGGATTTGGGCCTCAATGAGTTCCGGCTTGATCTGCTCGAATACATGAAGCAGCACGAGGACATTGAAACCGCACCAAAGGGTCTGCACACCGTTGTTGGACAGACGGAGGATTCTCCTGCCGGTGTGATTTTCGTCCTCAGAAATATAAATGACAGCGTGAACATTGACAACCGGAACCGCATTCACCCCTTCTACATGGTTTACATCAGCGAAGAGGGCGAAATTGTCTGCGATTACCTGAACCCGAAGAAATTGCTTGACACGATGCGTCTGCTCTGCCGTGGCAAGGGTGAGCCTTGTGCGGAGCTTTGTAAGCGATTCAATGATGAGACGGATGATGGACGCAAAATGAGTGAAATCTCTGAACTGCTGAGTGAGGCGATCAATTCCATTATTGACGCAAAGGAAGAAAACGATATTGACAGTCTGTTCAAGAGCGGCGGCACATCTGCGCTGCTCAGTGCGGTTTCGGGGCTGGATGATTTTGAGCTGATTTGCTTTTTGGTTGTGAAATAGTAATCCACCTCTAAAAAGGAAGAGCCTCATTTCAATATATATTTGGGAGGATTACGACATGTCTAAATTGAATGTCGATCAGAAAACAATAAAAGAGTTGTTTCAGGACAAAAAGGCGGACTTTCTGATTCCGGACTATCAGCGTCCCTATGCGTGGGGAGAAGCAGAATGCCAAACTCTGTGGGATGATATTTTTTCATTCGCAATTCCCGATGAAGGGCGAATAGAGTTTGACAGTAATAGCGAATATTTTCTGGGCCCAATTGTCACCTTCAGAAATTTAAATTCCAAACTGGAAGTCATCGATGGACAGCAACGGCTTACCACGTTAATGCTCCTACTAAGAGCCTTTTATACGAAGTTTGGTCATATGCAAGACAGAGCGTCCATTGCAACTAAGCAAAATATCGAAAAATGTATATGGAAAACGGATGAGTTTGGCGAGCCGGATATGGCCGCGCTGAAGATAGATTCCGAGGTGGCAACAGACAAGGATAAACATGAATTTCTTGATATTCTTAGGACAGGAACGGTAAAACCTGGAGAAAAAAGCCGTTATGCAGCTAATTTCAAGTTTTTTCAGGATTGTATTGATTCCTTCCTGGCGAAATATCCTACATATTTCGCTTACCTCCCAACCAGAATTATGAACAACTGCATTCTGCTGCCAATTGAAGCAGAATCGCAAGATACCGCACTGCGGATTTTTTCCACCTTAAATGATCGCGGCATGCCACTTTCAGATTCTGACATTTTTAAAGCGCAGTTTTATAAATTCTATACTGCTAAGGGTGAAAAAGATATCTTTATTAAGCGGTGGAAGGGGCTTGAGGAACTTTCCGAGAAAATATTTCACCCACAAAATGGCACTCCAATGGATGAATTATTTACGCGTTATATGTACTTTGTCCGCGCCCAAATGGGGATCAAGTCCTCTACGACGGAGGCATTGCGCAAGTTTTATGAAAAGGATAACTATACACTTCTGAAGCAGGATAGTACCTTCAACGATATGATCACCCTTGCTCACTTCTGGGAAGATGTTTCCAATCAGGATAAGGACAGATTCTCACTACGGATTCTGCGTAGATTATTTGTGCTGAACTATGCGCCAAACAGTATGTGGACATATTTTGTATCTGTCTATTTCATGAAAAACAAAGATGCCAATGGTATGCTTGATGATGAAGAGTTTTATCAGTTCCTCAATAAAATTACGGGGTTTATCTGGACTTATGCGGTTACGAATCCTGGAGTAAATGCACTTCGTACCCCCGTTTACACTGAAATGGTCAATATCGTCAATAATCGGCCGATATCTTTTGATGGCTTCAAATTTGAGCCAACAACTGTGAAAAGCATGTTTGCAAACTTCACATTTAGCAATGTTCGGCCAATCACAAAATCAATGCTTGCGTGGTGGGCATTCCAAGATGATGCGCAGGAATTGATTTCTCTAGAAACGGTCTTGGAAATTGAACATATTTATGCTCGTAATCGCTTAGACAAAGACAAATCGCTGTCAGATGCGAAGAATTTGGAGGCACTTGGTAATAAGGCCCTTCTAGAAAAACGGATTAATATTCGTGCTGCGGATTATCGGTTTACTGATAAGGTCAAATATTACCAGGGATTTACGAATAGCCGAAACCAAAAGAAAGACGGTACAAGGAATCATGAATTGATTAACCTTGCCGCAGCAGCGGATTTTACAGAAGATGATATCCGTAATCGTACAAATCAGATCATGGTTGAATTTCTGAATTTCCTAACAGAAAATGACCTTACGAAATGAGAGAACCAAAATTACTGAAGGAAAGGAGACCTGATTATGCTTGGATTTCCTGCATCTACGGAGTTTGGCAAAAGAATACCGAAGCAGAAGTTCTATGAAAATCTTGATGTTTCCCCTGCCTTACACCGTATGTTTGTTGATCAGATCAAGTTGGTCTACTGGCGAAACAAGCTGGCAGCGTCTACGCTGAATATCGCGGCGGGTGAGTCTGTAACCGAAATCGAAGTGTTCGAGGTGCGGCTGAATGATCCGCAGCTTGACGAAGCGGTGCTGAAACAAATAGACAAGGAAATCCCGTACCATATCCTCTTTATTCTGACCTGTGACGACAAGGCTCAGGCGTGGATCGGCTACAAGGAGGCTGCTGCGTCCGGCAGCAATGCCTTCAAGGTAGGACGCTATTATCATACCGACTGGATGCCAGAAGATGAGTTGCATCTTAGTATCGACGGCTTGAATATGGATGCCGTCTATGAAAGCCTCGTTCGCCAGATTGCCGTGGAGAAGCTGCAAACAGATTCCGGCGAGAGCCTGAAAGAGTCTGTTGAGCGGGATGAAAAGAAGAAGCAGCTTGAAAAGCAGATTGCCGCGCTGGAAAACAAAATGCGGCGGGAGAAACAGCTTAACCGGCAGATGGAAATGAATGCGGAGTTGAAGGTGTTGAGAAAGGAGTTGAATGCGATATAATGAAATTCCGAATCTCTATGTGGTTCAAGAAACATATATGGTGCATCATTTTGATTGCACTTGTAGTTCTTATCCTTGTTCCTGTTTTAATTACTATACTTGCACCATCGGTTTCCTCAGAAATATCAGCAGATGGACTGCTTGGATATATAATACAAGCTGTTTCTGCTATTGGAACAATCCTTTTAGCTTATGTTGCTATACGTCAAAACGAGAAGTTCAAAGAAGAAAATGATAAAACACAAGAGCGACTTGAAAAGATAGCCTTAAATGCTAATGAATTGTCTGTCATAGGCAAGGTGATAGAATATGAATCCACTAATATTGCCAAACTCACAGAAAAAGTAGAGAAGTATTATACAGCCTGCTCTGCTGATGGGCTTATTGAGTACCTAAAACTCAATAATATCACGCAAGACGAAAACGGATTTTGTTTGGCAAAAGAAAGGAAGAAAAGTGAGCTGGAACAGCTTTTTTCTGACCTGTTTGATGAGGTAAAGCTTGACTTCCATAACTTTAATAGACTTGACAAAACTTCTGATGTTATTTTCGATATAAAGGTAAAAACCATGGATCTTCTGGAGAAAATGTATGAGGTCTATTTGCACAACAGCACAGGGAACATTGAACCAGATGTAATCGCATTCATAGAATCAAGACAGGCATTTAGGAATGAAATGGATATCCTTATCACACGAAAGAGGCTTTACTTAGATTCTATTATTTATGGACAGATAAGCTATGACAAGATAAAAAAAGACCACTATGGAAAGCAGAAGGAGAGTCAGGAAAATGGACAAGATGAAATTTGAATCGCCGGATATGACGGCGCAGAACATAGACCGCATTGCTGCCCTGTTTCCGAACTGCATCACGGAAATGCTGGACGAGGAACACAGCACGCCGGAGAAGAAGGTGTACAAGCGGGCGGTCAATTTTGAGTTGCTCAAACAGATGCTCTCGCCGGACGTGGTGGACGGCGACGAGGCATACGAGTTCACATGGGTCGGCAAGAAGGCGGCTATCGTGGAAGCCAACAAGCCGATCCGGAAGACGCTGCGCCCCTGTGTGGCAGAGAGCAAGGATTGGGACACCACCGAAAACCTCTACATCGAGGGTGATAATCTGGAAGTCCTCAAGCTCTTGCAGGAAAGCTATCTCGGCAAGGTCAAGATGATCTACATTGATCCGCCGTACAATACTGGCAACGACTTTCTTTACCGCGATGATTTTGCTATGTCTTCTGATGAATACTCCGAGGAAAGCGGAGCGACGGATGATGCAGGGAACAGAATGTTTAAGAACACAGACACCAACGGCAGATTTCATTCGGACTGGTGTTCGATGATCTACTCCCGCTTGCTACTTTCAAGAAATCTTCTTACATCTGACGGTGTTATTTTCATCAGCATTGACGAAAATGAAGTGAACACACTCAAGGCAATTTGCGATGAGGTGTTCGGGGCGAGCAACTTCATTGCAGAGCTTATTTGGTCTGCTGGCAGGAAAAATGACTCCAAGTACATTTCAGTCTCTCATGAGTACATCCTGTGCTATTTCAAAGACGCACTATGGGTGAAGGAACATAAAATTCTGTGGCGCGAAAAGAAGCAAGGACTTTCTGACATTTATGCTGAGTATGAGCACCTGAAACAGATTTACGGTAATGATTGTGGCTTGATTGAAAAAGAACTACGGAAATGGTATAAAGCGTTGGCTGACGGACATCCTGCAAAAGATCATTCACATTATAACAAAGTGGATGAACGCGGAATCTTCTTCGCCTCTGATATTTCGTGGCCCGGTGGAGGTGGTCCCAAATATGAGGTTTTGCACCCAACTACTCATAAGCCGGTACGCATTCCATCGAGAGGGTGGATTACAAACAAAGAAACCATGCAACGTTGGATAGAAGAAGGGCGTGTAAACTTCGGAGCTGACGAGAGCTTTGTCCCAACGATTAAGTCCTATCTTGAAGAACACGAATATGGAGTCCCATATAGCGTTTTCTATCAGGATGGTAGAGCGGCTTCTAAGCGCCTTGCGGCGCTAATGGGCGACAAAGTGTTTGAAAATCCGAAAGATGAAGAGATTATTCAGAGAATTATCCAGTTCTGCGGAACTGATGATGGAGACATTATTTTGGACTTTTTTTCCGGTTCGGCTACGACGGCACACGCGATGTTTTTAGCGGACGCTGAGCAGAACAAGCATCGTAAATTCATTCTTGTTCAACTTCCCGAAACGATTGATCCTCAAAAAGAAGCCTCTGAAAAAGCCAAGAAGGTTGCTCAAAATGCAGTGAATTTGTTGGACACCATTGGCGTTCCGCATAACATCTGTGAAATCGGCAAAGAGCGTATTCGCCGCGCTGGGGATAAGATCAAATCCGAAAGCCCCATGACCACGCAAGACCTCGACGTCGGCTTCCGCGTTCTCAAGCTGGACGATACCAACATGAAGGACGTCTACTATGCGCCGGATGACTATGATCAGGGGATGCTCGCGGCGCTGGAATCCAACATCAAGGATGACCGCACCGACCTCGACCTGCTGTTCGGCTGCCTGATCGACTGGGGGCTGCCGCTGTCCCTGCCGTACAAGTCCGAGCAGTTGGGCGGCTGCACCGTCCATACCTACAATGACGGCGACCTGATCGCCTGTTTTGACACGAACATTCCCGAAAGCGTGGTCAAGGAGATCGCACAGCGCAAGCCGCTCCGCGCCGTCTTCCGCGATTCCGGTTTTGCGTCCAGCCCAGAGAAGATCAACGTGTTTGAGATTTTCAAGCTCTATATGCCGGAGGACGCGGGCGACATTTCCAAGCGCGTGAGGGTGATCTGATGGAGCGTGACATGGAGAACAAGAACATTCTGCCGGCAAATCCCGAGGATTCTGTGCCGGAATTGAAAATACTCTGCCAAAAGGCAGTCGATCTGATTGACCGTGCAAGAAATACGGCAATTCGCGAGGTAAATCTGGTCCAGCTTCTGACCTATTACACGCTTGGAAAGTGGATCGTAGAGGTACAGCAGGGCGGTTCCGGCAGAGCAAAGTATGGGAAACGGGTTTTAGAAACTTTGTCAGACGCTTTGAATCATGCGTTTGGAAAAGGGTATTCTGTGTCTACGCTGACGAATATTCGGAAATTTTACGAAATTTATAAAAACCGAATTCCGGCACCGATGGTTACGGATTTTGCAGAACCAAATTCGCAACCGCTGGTTACGAAATTCGGAAATGATGTGCCTTTTCGCCTGTCGTGGACGCACTATCTGATTCTGATGCGGATTCAGAACGAAGATGAACGTGATTTTTATGAACAGCTGGCAATTCAGGAAAACTGGGGCAAGCGTGAGTTGAGCCGTCAGTACGGAAGTTCTCTTTACGAGCGGATGCTGATTGGGAAGGACAAGCAGCAAATACTCAGACTGTCAAAAAAAGGACGGCTTGCAGAAAAGCCAGCCGATCTTGTGAAAGACCCCTATATTCTCGAATTTCTGGGCATTCCGGAGCAAACCGATTTTTCGGAAACAGAGCTGGAAAGCAGATTGATCGACCATCTGCAGGAGTTCCTGCTGGAACTTGGGACAGGCTTTGCTTTCGTTGCCAGACAAAAACGCTTTACTTTCGAGGAAGACCATTTTCGTGTTGATCTTGTCTTTTACAACCGTTTGCTGCAATGCTTTGTACTGTTTGATCTCAAAACCGAAAAACTGAAGCATCAGGATCTTGGGCAAATGCAGATGTATGTGAACTACTATGACCGATATGAGAAAACGGACTTTGAAAATCCAACAATCGGGATTTTGCTGTGCCCGCAGAAAAATGATGCTGTAGTCGAATTGACACTCCCCGAAAATTCCAACATTTTTGCGTCACAGTATCAGTTATACTTGCCTGATAAAAAACTTCTGCAAAAGAAACTGCAAGAGTGGATTGAAGAAGAAACTGGAGGTGAAGACGATTGAAACTGCAATTCAAACACCAAAAATTTCAAGCGGATGCGGCAAAAGCGGTCGTTGACGTCTTTGCCGGACAGCCGTACCTCACGCCTACATATATGATGGACCGCGGTGATGGAAACTATCAGATTGGCTTGGAGGATGATACGGATTTCACCGGCTGGCGCAACGAGCGTATTGTGCCGGAGCTTTCCGACAAGCTGATTCTGGAGCATCTGCAAAAGGTACAGCGTACCAATCAAATCAAGCCGTCGGACAAGCTGGAAGGTCGCTATAATCTGACGATTGAAATGGAAACCGGCGTCGGTAAGACTTATACCTACATCAAGACCATGTATGAACTGAACAAGCACTATGGTTGGAGCAAATTCATCGTGGTCGTGCCGAGCATTGCCATCCGCGAGGGCGTCTATAAATCTTTTCAGGTGACGCAGGAGCATTTTGCAGAGGAATACGGCAAGAAGATTCGTTTCTTCATCTACAACTCCGCACAGCTTACGGAAATTGACCGCTTTGCGTCGGACAGCGCCATCAATGTCATGATCATCAACTCTCAGGCGTTCAACGCCAAGGGTAAGGATGCACGGCGCATTTATATGAAGCTGGATGAGTTCCGCTCCCGTCGCCCGATTGACATTATTGCAAAGACCAACCCGATTCTGATTATCGACGAGCCGCAGTCGGTCGAGGGCAAGCAGACAAAAGAACGTCTGAAAGAGTTTTGCCCGCTGCTGACGCTGCGCTACTCCGCCACGCATAAGGCGGACAGCATTTATAACATGGTCTATCGCCTTGATGCGATGGAAGCGTACAACAAGCGGCTGGTCAAGAAGATTGCCGTTAAAGGCATCACGGAGTCCGGCAGCACAGCGACCGAGGGCTTCGTCTATCTGGAAAGCATCAATCTTTCCAAAGCTGACCCGACGGCGACCATCCAGTTTGATTACAAGGGCGCGTCCGGCATCCGAAAGAAAACAGCGACGGTCGGAATCGGTTATAATCTTTACGACAATTCCGGCAATCTGGACGAGTACAAAGTCGGCTTTGTGGTGAAATCTATAGACGGACGCGACAACTCCGTGGAGTTCCTGAACGGCGTCAAAATCTTTGCCGGTGACGTCATCGGCAAGGTCAGCGAAGACCAGCTTCGCCGCATTCAGATTCGAGAAACGATTCTTTCCCATCTTGAGCGGGAACGACAGCTTTTCCATAAGGGTATCAAAGTCCTGTCCCTGTTCTTCATCGACGAGGTTGCGAAGTACAAGCAGTATGATGAGGTTGGGCATCCGTTCAACGGCATCTATGCGGATATGTTCGAGGAAGAGTACAACGACATTCTCAGCTCCATGCAGCGGGAAATCGGAGACGAGGACTACATACGGTATCTGGACGCAATTTCCGCCCATGACACCCACGCTGGTTACTTCTCCGTGGACAAAAAGGGCAAGATGACTGACAGTAAGCTCTCCGACAAGAAGGAGGGCACGTCTGACGATATTGATGCCTATGACCTGATTATGAAGAACAAGGAACTGCTTCTGGATCGTGATCCGAAAAAGTCTCCTGTGCGTTTCATTTTCTCGCACTCCGCACTGCGCGAAGGCTGGGACAACCCGAATGTGTTCCAGATTTGCACACTGAAACAAAGCAGCAGCGAGGTTCGCAAGCGGCAAGAGGTCGGTCGCGGTCTGCGCCTGTGCGTCAATCAGGACGGCGAGCGCATGGACGCCAACGTGCTTGGAAATGATGTGCAGTCCATCAATGTTCTGACCGTCATCGCCAGTGAGAGCTATGACAGCTTTGCAAAGGGCTTGCAGACTGAGCTTGCCGATGCAGTTGCCGGACGTCCTGTGGCTGTTACCGCTGATCTGTTCAAGGGCAAGGTCATTGTGGACGCCAGAGGCAACGAGCAGGTCGTGGACGGCGATACGGCGCAGGCGATTTATTTTGATTTGATTGTCAACGGCTATATCGACAAGAAGGGTGTACTGACCGATAAATATTATGCCGATAAAGCAAATGGTGCAATTCAGGTCGCGGAAGAAGTGGCGGACAGCCGCGATTCTGTGATCAATATTCTTGATTCCGTCTATGACAGCCGCGCTATGCAGCCGGAGAACGCCCGCGACAAGAATGTCGAGCTGCAAGTTGATCCCGACAAGCTCGCCATGCCGGAGTTCAAGGCACTCTGGAAGCGCATTAGCCCGAAATCCGTGTATGTGGTGGACTTTGATACGGATGAACTTGTTGACAAGGCGATTGTTTCCATCAACCGAAATCTTCGTGTGCCGAAAATCTTCTTCAAAGTTGAAACCGGCGCAATGGATGAGATCAAGTCGAAGGATTCTCTCCTTGACGGAAGTGCATTCTCGAAATCAAAGTCGTCTACTTATGATAGTCGGAAGCAGATTCGCACCAACAGCAGCGTAAAGTATGATCTGATTGGTAAGCTGGTCGGAGAGACCGGTTTGACACGCAAAGCAGTTGTTGCAATTCTGACAGGCATTGAGAAACCCGTTTTTGAGCAGTTCAAGTTCAATCCGGAAGAGTTTATCATCAAAGCGGCAGCTTTGATCAATGATGAAAAGGCAACTGCAATTATTCAACACATTACCTACAACGTGCTGGATGAGCGTTACGACACGGACATCTTTACCGAACCGACCATCAAGGGCAAGCTCGGTACAAATGCAATGAAAGCGCAGCGGCATCTATACGATCATATCGTGTATGATTCCACAAACGAGCGCGATTTTGCGACCGATCTGGACACCAACACAGATGTTGCGGTTTATGTAAAGCTGCCGGACAGCTTCTATATCGCAACGCCGGTCGGACATTATAATCCGGACTGGGCGATTGCCTTCTATGAAGGCTCGGTGAAACACATTTATTTTGTTGCTGAAACAAAAGGAACACTGGATTCTATGCATTTTAATCATATCACGCCGGTTGAGCAGGCAAAAATCGACTGTGCCAGAGTGCACTTCAAGGCCATCAGCGACGGAAATGTTGTGTATGATGTGGTGGACAGTTACCAAACCTTGCTGGAAAAGGTAATGAAGTAGGTTGAAAACTCTATCATAAAGTTTCTTTTGCAATCAGAAGGGGTGAGAGCAATATGCGCTGTCCGTGGTGCGGAAGTCCGGTTATGATACGCGGGTCATCTTGGGAATGCGGCTGGTGCGGAGACTTTGGAAGTCTGCAAAGAACACCGGCAAAAAAGTCACCGAACACGGCGCAGATCACGTTGACGCTTTCCTTCGTCTACCATGTCAATTTACCCGAAACATGGAACGATTTGAAGAAGGCACTGGGGCAGCTTGCACCTAAGAACATCTTGCTGCCACAGCTTCTTGGAAAAGTGCTGCTGCACAACATTTCCACCGGAATCCAGAACGCGGGAGCTTTGCCGGATGAGAAGAAGGCGGAGGAACTGCGGACATTTCTACATAATACTCTTGACCTGAATCTGGGTGAAAGAGCAGACGAGATCATGCGCGATGCAAAACGCGGCGTTCTGTTCCGCGAAGAAGCTGCCCTTTCCGAAGCGGACTGCGGCACGTTCTGGACGGAATTGCTCTCGACGCGCCCGGTGGAAGACTATTATAACCACGTTGATCCGGATGGATTGTTCGAACTGTTCTCCGAATTGTCTTCTGTCTATGCCTACTTCGGCGGGAAAAAGGATGAGGAAATGGGCGAAGCGCAGGACTACCGGAATACGCTGGAAGAAGCCTATCACACCCACTGGCAGAACAAAGTGCTGCTGCATCCGGACGTAGAGCGCGCAAAACGCCTCTTGGCGCAGGGCAAGTTTCCGGATTACGAGGATATTTGCCGCGAGATTTTACTGGTCGAATACCCGGAGGAAGTCCCGCATGAAACCGCCGAGGATTTCGATGAGTTGTCATGGAAGCGCATTCTGGACAATGTGTTTGCAGACGACCCGGAAAAAGGGATGGAGATGTGGCGCCGGCTTCTGGACATCGCAGAGCCGAATCTGAAAACCAACGCCAAAACTGCCGAGAAACTGCTTCTGGACTGGGATTGGCTGGAGTCTCCAACGGACGATCAGGCGCTACCGCTTTTAGTCGCGTTGGATGACGAGCGGTTTGTATCACAGCTTTTTGAGAGCGCGTTCCTCGACAGATTGCAGTTCAGTGTTCTGGAGATCTGTCGGGATTGTGGGGAGAAAACGCTGGCGCGGCATTGCATGGACCTTGCACTGAAAAATCCCTGTCTGGAGGAGCAGTGGAGGAAACGGTATACACAGGTCCTTGCGGCTGCACCTTCTTCAAAACGCACAAAGCCACCTGCCCGTGCACTTGCAAGACCGCCTGTCAGCACACAGAAAAAGCCGGCTGGCGAAAGCTATTATCAGTTCTGCAATGTGCAGTTCAAGGAGGATGGAGCGGCGTATGCCTATCTGACCGGGGGAATTTCGCTGAAAGCAGGCGATTATGTAGTCGTTCCGATCGGCGATCATCAAGCAGAAAAGCTTGCTCGGGTGACAGAGGTGTTCGTTTGCAGCACACAGAATGCGCCATATCCGCCGGAGAAGGCGAAATTTGTGCTCCGCAAGTCTGAACGGACAGCCTTTCCGGAACGCAAAAAGCCGCAGCATCCTGCTCCAAAGCAAGCAGACGTGTCAGCACCGACTGAATCGGAGCGCGCAGTTCCGCCTGTGCAGTCCGCACCGATTGAAAATCCGCAGAAGTCTGCGCCGACTGTACAATCGGCAATCACACCGCCGATCGTCAGCCAGACGCCGACGGAGCCAGAAATAACCGAAAAGAAATCTACGCTGTCAAAGAAGCCGTTTCCGTTTGGAAAGCTCATCGCGGCAGTTCTGGCAGTAGCCGTGATTGCAGGTATCTCTGTTTCCGTCTCGAACCGCAACAAACAGAGAGCAGCAGCTTATGACGCAGCCCTGCAAGAGCTGTCAAACGGCAATTACTCTTCTGCCGAACAGGACTTTTCTGCGCTTTCCGGGTATCGGGATGCTGCATCGCTGTCCGTTTACTGCAAGTACGCCGATATGTACAAAGACAGGACGGACTACGCAGGCGGGCAGGATGAACTTTCAAACATCACGCTGCAATATGACACGAGCTGGCAGCCGGAGGTTGACGCGCTGGAAACCCGCGTTAAGGGCTATAAAGCAGAGAAAGACGCCGCCGAGGAAGCTGAGCGTCAACGCATCGCTGCGGAGAATGCTGCAAAGCGGGAACAAAGCCTAAAAGATCAATATTCCGGAAAGCTGCCCGTAGAAGGGATGCCGGTAAGTTGCCTGAAATACACGTCACTCGGCGAACCGGATAAGAGACTGAACTGCAAAAACTTTGAAAAGTTGGAGCAGAACCAGAAGTATTTCAATGTTTACTGGTATGATGAAAATGGTGAAATGATCGCTGCCGGTATGTGCGCTCAGTGGAAAAACGACAGCGAGTATATGCTGAAATCCTTCTCGCAATATTATCCGTCAGGCGGTGATAATGGGCAGACCTTCAATTACGGCAATGGAGGCAGCAATTCCGGAAGCCTCCGGGATGACTATGACAATCCCGAAGACCTCTGGGCAGATAACCAAGATTGGTATGAGGACGAGGACGAAGCGTGGGATGAGTGGGAGAATGGCTAGGAGGCTATTTTATGGATCTACAACGAGCAAAAGAACTGTTATCCGGCTTGGCAGACGGCGTTGATCCGCTGACGGGCGAGGTTCTGCCGGAGGATCATGTGTGCAACAAGGCTGAAATCATTCGGGCATTTCACTGTGTTCTGAAGGCGCTTCCAGGAAAGCCGCCGAAGCCGCAGCCCGAAAATGCGGGCAAACCCTGGAACGATGCAGACGACGCGGTCCTCTGCCAGATGTTCGATGCTGGAGGCAGCAGGAAGGAAATGTGTGCCTACTTCAAACGCTCGGAGGGCAGCTTAGCCGCGCGGCTGGTGCGATTGGGAAAAATCTCTGACCGGGCAGAATTCAGAATGAAATAAGGGGTAAATGCCATGGCGATTCTAAATTTTTCGGATGTTTTGATGAAAGTGGGACTTGACCCGAAGAATGTCAAGCTGATTCGTCATGCGTTGTCCGACGAACGATTCAGGGAATGCTATGAAGCTGGTATGGCATATGAATATACACAGCACCAGAAAAAGGAATTCAGCAAAGGTTATTCCTACTGGATCACGTTTATCAGCGATGGCGGTACATATGCGAGACTACATTCCTGCTATCGCGTCAATGGCTCTGTGCCTGATGCGCCGGATGTATGCCCGGTTGGATTGCCTGCGTGTGAGGCAAAAGAGTATCGTGGCGAGATGGCATTTTATGATTTGGAATATGTGGACTTGCTGAAGGAATACGAGGGAAAGCTGGTCATTGACTGGGGAAAATCGACCCGGATGTGGCATCAGAAGGCTGTGACAGATAAACCCATCGTAGAGATTGCGTCAAAGAATCAGAAACCTTTTGTCGGCTTTGAAAGCCTCATCCTATCCTTTGACGAGTTAAAAGAAGTAATTGAAAACGATACGGATTATAAGTTGTGGCAAACCGCTATGTCCTCTGTCAATGCAGTTTATTTGATCGTAGATATCAAAACCGGTGACAGATATGTTGGTTCGACGTATGGCTACGATGGCTTATTGGGACGCTGGTCTGTCTATGCTGTCACTGGTGGTCACGGAAATAATAAGGGAATGATTGAGCATTTCAACGCCCAAAAGCATAGCTGTCATGATCTGCAGTTCTCGGTGCTGCAGGTTTTGTCGAAAGCCATGTCTAAGGAACAGATCATTGATGCAGAAACACTTTGGAAGAAAAAACTGCTGACCTATGAACCGTTTGGGTTGAATAAGAGTTAAAAATATGGAGCAAGCGTACAGTTCAATTCCTGCTCCGCTATAGACAAAGAATACGCGGCCGGTGCATCCACCGACCGCGTAATTTTATATTTTGGAGTCGCGGAGCCACTGCTGGAATTCTTCCAGCGAGATGATCTCCCGGTCGCACTTCTTCTTTTCTTCTCTGGCCTTTTCACTCCATGCGTAGAACTGCTCGTCGGTGATGCGCCCGGCTTTGATCCATGCGAAGCGCTTTTTGTACTCCTTGCGGTACGCCTTGAAAATCGGGTCGTCGGTCTGTTTTTTCGTCCATTGGCGAAA
>ENA-ORTU01001583-ORTU01001583.1-human-gut-metagenome-genome-assembly--contig:-NODE-1583-length-22735-cov-3.492240_pt1 | contig 22735 bp, 18 predicted proteins | sample MGYA00241910_ERZ509184 | MGnify/ENA primary metagenome ERZ509184 (study PRJEB26280, sample SAMEA2338847) | human gut metagenome | biome: human gut; feature: human-associated habitat; material: faeces... | reverse complement strand
AATCCATCTAAGGAAGTTGCTACCCTTTAGATGGATTTTTTATGCGTTTGCCCTGCTATGATTCTATTTTTGCCTTTTTATATCTGTCGTATCAAATCGGGTAGTGTTATCCAGACAAAACATTTTGATATTAAAATGTCTCTAGAAATAAGACAAGCGAAAAGCTTTTTCCTTACGCTTTTGGGTTATGTTTTTTGCATCTTTTCATTTTTCCATCTTACGTATAACTATAAATTGCAATTATTTGTTTACAAAACATTTTAATTATAAAACTTTGATATACCTATGTCAACGCCCCCCTCCCCCGAAAAATTTATAGTTTTTTTATTTGTACAAGAGGCGGGTGGGGAAAGGCGGTTATGTGGTTTTGCTTCGGGAGGCTGTGTGGCTTGCTCAGGGAGGCTTCGGCGAAACTGCACTAAATACCAAGCGACTATGCTCTCTTGCTCAGCTTCGTCGGGCAAGCCCGACTCCAATTCGCCAGATTGCATAGTCGCTTGGTATTTTTGTGGTGTGTCGTGGTATCTGCATGACTGGGATATTCGCTATCGCAGATGCTTTTTAGGATGCGGTGGTATCTGCATGGCTGGGATATTTGATATCGCAGATACTTTTTGGGATGCGGTAGTATCTGTATGGCTGGAATATTCGCTGTTGCAGATGCTTTTTAGGATGTGGTAGTATCTGTATAGCTGGGATATTCGCTGTTGCAGATGCTTTTTTCCTGCCAGTCATGTATAATTGCATCTTCAATTTACCTATTTCATGACTTGCAGATACTCACTTCCGCTAAATTGCATCTGCAACCTGCTTATTCTATAACCCGAAGATGCTTCCGCTCAAAAATTAACATCCTCAACTTGCTTATTTCACAACTCGCAGATTCTTCCCCACAATTCTTACTAAACTGTGTATTGTGAAACACAAAACTTCTTACTTTACACAACTTAAATTTCGTGATATGGTATCACTACATCTTCAGGGGATTTCTTTTCTCTGAATTTTCTAAGCCGCAAGGCTCTCATCTCGGGTTTCAATTTCTGAAACATAATCCGATATGAAAAAAGATGCTTTTGACAAGTCGATAATCGAGGATTTCTATATTGTTTTTCACTTCTGTGATATTTTTTGTTGTCTCTTTGTCATTGCATTAAGTAACTGGAAACTTTATAATGAAAGGAGACTTTAATTGAAGAAAGGTACAAAAGATACGATTCAATGGCATCCGGCTTTTCAGGCATCGATCCAGATTGAATTTGAAGCCGAAGCTGAAAAACTCACCTTTGAGCCGGAGCATTTGCTTTCCAAAAAGCCTATGCAAATGGATGAATTGATCATCAAGGTTGCTGAAAACGAAGCGATTCACAAAAATATTGGCAGGATTTTTAGGCGATACAATATCATCGAATACAAAAGTCCCGATGACAACTTGACAATCAATGATTTTTACAAAGTGTACGGATACTGTTGTTTTTATCAGTCGGACACAGATAAAATTTGTGAGATTCCACCGGAAGAATTGACCATTACTTTCATTTGTAATCATTTTCCAAGAAAAATGGTTCAACATTTGAAGGAATTTCGTGGACTGAACATTATTCATGTGGAGGCTGGAATTTATTATATTACCGGGGATGCTTTTCCGATACAGCTTTTGGTGACAAGGGAATTAGATCCGAAAGAAAATCTCTGGTTGCAGAGTTTGCGCAATAACATGTCTAAGCCTGAGGAAATCGAAACACTTCTCAAGGAATATGAGACAAAAAAATCATCGAAATTATATCAAGCTGCAATGGAAGTTATTACCCGGGCGAACTGGGATGCAGTAAAGGAGGTTAAAGAAACTATGTGCGAAGCGTTGAAAGAATTAATGGCGGAGGAATTTCAAGAACAGGAAGAACTCGTGACGAAGCGAGTGACCGAAGAATTTATCAGAACTCTCTCTAAAAATATCACTGATGTTGATAAGCTTGCTGAACTTTTGAATTTACCTGTGGAACAGATTAATAAAGTATTGGATAAGTGATGGGATCCCCCGTTCCGCCATACAAAATACCAAGCGACTATGCAATCTGGCGAATTTGAGTCGGGCTTGCCCGACGAAGCTGAGCAAGAGAGCATAGTCGCTTGGTATTTTTGTGGTGTATTATAGTATCTGAGACTAAAGCAATGGCAGACTGCTCGCACAGTCTGCCACCTAATATCATTTATTCTCTTTATTAAATATCACTTCGTCCTTTTATCTTTGCTACAAGTTTGCCATCTTCAACCTGTAACAAGATCACATCGCCTGTTCCGACATTTCCTTCAAGGATCAGTTTTGCAGCTAATGTATCAACGTGTTTCTGCAGATATCGTTTGAGTGGTCTTGCACCGTAAGTTGGATCGTAACCACCATCTATAACGAAGCTTTTTGCTTCTGGTGTCAATTCGATGGAGATTTCTTTACCTTCCAGTCTCTTGTTTACATCTGCGATCATTAAATCTACAATTGAGCCGATGTTTTCTTTTGTCAATGGTTTGAACATGATAATCTCATCGAGACGATTCAGGAATTCTGGTCTGAAATGTGCTCTTAAATCTTGCATTACCATTTCTTGATTTTCTGGCTTGATTTCGCCGTTGTCCTGAATTCCATCCAGCAGGTAGGAGGATCCGATGTTGGATGTCATGATCAATATTGTATTTTTAAAGTCTACTGTACGGCCTTGTGAGTCTGTGATACGACCATCATCCAGTACTTGCAAAAGTACATTGAATACATCCGGATGTGCTTTTTCAATCTCATCGAACAGTACAACGGAGTATGGTTTTCTACGAACTGCTTCTGTCAGCTGACCGCCTTCATCGTATCCGACATATCCCGGAGGAGCTCCGATCAGACGGCTCACGGAATATTTCTCCATGTATTCACTCATATCGATACGAACCATGTTATTTTCATCATCAAACAAGCTTTCTGCCAGCGCTTTGGCAAGTTCTGTCTTACCTACACCGGTTGGTCCTAAAAACAGGAATGAACCGATTGGTTTGGATGGATCTTTGATTCCTGCTTTGGAACGGATGATAGCTTCTGTAACTTTTGTTACGCCTTCGTCTTGTCCAATGACACGTTTGTGTAGTTCTTCGTCAAGATGAAGAGTCTTGCTTCGCTCACTCTCGTTTAGTTTTGCTACCGGAATTCCTGTCCATCTGGAAATGATTCTGGCGATTTCATTATCTGTAACGCTTTCATGTACCAGACGTAAGTCTTTCTCTTTGATATGTGCTTCCTCTTCTTCTAATTGTTTTTGAAGCTGTGGAAGTTTTCCATACTGCAGCTCGGCTGCTTTTTCCAGATCGTATGAGCGCTGTGCTTTTTGGATATCATTATTGATCTGCTCAATCTCTTCACGGATTTTCTGAACACGTTCTACGGAATGTTTTTCATTATCCCACTGTGCTTTCTGTTTTGAATATTGTTCTCTGAGTTCTGCGAGCTCTTGCTGTAAATGTTCCAGTCTTTCTTTACTTAATCTGTCTTCTTCTTTTTTAAGTGCTGCTTCTTCAATCTCAAGCTGCATGATCTTTCTTCGCAGTTCATCCATCTCAGCCGGCATAGAATCTAATTCTGTCTTGATTAATGCACATGCTTCATCGACAAGGTCGATTGCTTTATCTGGAAGGAAACGGTCTGATATATATCGGTTGGACAATGTTGCCGCTGCCACAAGTGCTCCGTCTGTGATTTTAACGCCATGGTATACTTCATAACGTTCTTTCAGTCCACGAAGGATGGAAATGGCATCTTCTACGCTTGGTTCGTCTACTAAAACCGGCTGGAAACGTCTCTCAAGTGCTGCATCTTTCTCGATATATTTTCTATATTCGTCCAGAGTTGTAGCTCCGATACAATGTAACTCGCCTCGTGCAAGCATTGGCTTGAGCATATTTCCGGCGTCCATAGAGCCTTCTGTCTTACCAGCTCCGACAATTGTATGCAGCTCATCGATGAAGAGAATAATCTTGCCTTCGCTGTTCTTTACTTCTTCCAATACGGCTTTCAGACGTTCTTCGAATTCTCCTCGATACTTTGCTCCTGCTACAAGTGCACCCATATCCAGTGCGAAAATGATCTTATCTTTCAGGCCTTCTGGCACATCACCTCTTACAATTCGCTGTGCAAGACCTTCTACTGCTGCCGTTTTACCAACACCTGGTTCACCGATCAAAACCGGATTGTTCTTAGTCTTACGTGAAAGGATTCGGATTACATTACGAATCTCAGCATCTCGTCCGATAACCGGATCCAGTTTCTGTTCTCTTGCACGCTCAACCAGGTCGGTGCCATATTTTGCAAGTGCATCGTAGGTTGCCTCTGGATTATCGCTTGTCACTTTCTGATTACCTCTGACACTGGACAATGCCTGGAGAAATGAATTGCGGTTGATTCCGAACTCGCGAAACAGTGCTTTCATCTCTCTGCTTGCGTGTTTTAACAATGCAAGGAACAAATGCTCAACTGAAACGTATTCGTCTCCCATCTGTTTGGCCTCGTCTTCTGCGTGGATCAATACATTATTCAGATCCTGTCCGACAAACACCTGTCCTCCTTGCACCTTTGGTCTTTTATTGATTGCTTCTTCTACACGATTGATAAACAATGTGCCTTGAACGTTCATCTTCTCTAATAATTTTAAAATCAGGCTGTCATCCTGTGTAACCAGTGCATAGAGTAAATGTTCCTGTGCGATCTCCTGATTGCCATAATCATAAGCAACCTTCTCACAAGACTGAACTGCCTGCAATGAATTCTGTGTAAATTTATTAATGTTCATAATACAAACCCCCTTTTTTATAAAAATTGGTTGCTAAATGGTAGTTTTTAAAAGTGTTCTAAAAGCTACCACGAATCTTTCTTGTTCTATTTACTCTATAACAATACCACTGCTTTTTTTGTTTGTCAACACTTTTGTTAGCACTTTTTAAAGGTGAGTGCTAATTTTTATTTTCATATCTATCTTCAAATACCAAACTGCTTTCGCACGCTCTCATCTATGGTTCCATAAAATGAGAAACACTTACTTTCGCCATATAGGAAAAAGGGCGCTTTCGCACCCTTTCCTCACTTCGCATTACTTGCTGCAATTTTTACTCTGCTCCACAGATCACTGATAATCTTCTTTGTATCTTCATTATATTCAAATATTTCATCATTTTGATTGTCGCTTCTTGGAATGTACGCATTGATTCCTTCGAAATCGCCGCCCACTCCGGAAAGATCATCCATAACTTCTTTATTTGCAGAAGTATAGCCTATATAACTTGAGTTATCATAAGCTCCGTCATAGTCGCTTGCATAGTTGATAAATGCGTATGCAAGCTCTGGATTTTTTGCATTTTTCGGAATGACCATCGCATCAGACCAGAGGTTTGTTCCGCTTTCCGGTAAATAGTAACCCATGTTTTCATTTTCTGCCATGACATAGGTTGCATCTCCTGAATAGATTAAGCCTAATGCTTTTCGGCCTTGTGCCATGTTGTCAATGATCTCATCCGTAACGATTTCCGGATTCATCGTCTGCACACACTGAAGTAGCCAGTCATAAGCCTCCTGAATTTCTTTTTCATTCGTTGTGTTCATTGAATATCCCAATGCTTTTAACGCCATCATAAAGGAATCTCTCTCTGAATCGTAGAGATAGATATCTCCTTTATATTTTTCATCGAGGAAAATGTTGTAGCCTTCTTTTTTCAAATCTTCGATATCTACCTTTGTTTTGTCGTAAATGATTCCGACTGTTCCCCAGAAATATGGTATTGAGTATTCATTTCCCGGATCGTATGCCAGATTTTTTACGCCATCATCGAGTTTATCAAGGCAGTCTAGTTTTGAATGATCTAATTTTTGCAGATATCCTTCGCCTATCAATCTCTGGATCATGTAATCACTTGGAACAAGGATATCGTAGGATTCTCCATTTGCGACTTTGATATACATTTGTTCATTGGAATCAAAGTTCTCCATAACAACTGTTGCCCCGGTCTCTTTCTGGAAATCGTTGATGATATTTTCACCGGTATACTCGCCCCAGTTGTAAATGTGCAAGGTCTGGCCTTCAAATGGCTTGGATGCTGCCTTGTTGCCGGATATATTTACAAAAACCACAATTGCTAACAATGCACATACTGCTGCAGTTGCCGGATAAACGAATTTTCTTCGGCCTACATTTTCTTTTTTTGCACGTTTTGAAGCTACGACCGGTGCAATGTTAATAATTGCCAGCGCTATTGTAATAATAACAACAACAAGTGTTGACACCGCATTGATACTTGGATTTACACGTTTGCTCATCGTATAAACTACAATACTTAAGTTTTTTACACCGCGTCCTGTCACGAAGTATGAAATAATAAAATCATCTATTGACATGGTAAATGCAATCAGTGCACCTGAGATAATTCCCGGTGTAATCTGCGGTACAATGGCTTTTGTCAATGCCTGCCATGGTGTCGCCCCTAAATCCATTGCCGCATCTGCGATGTTTGGGTCAAGTGAACGGATTTTGGGCATGACTGACAAGATTACATATGGTATACAAAATGCGATATGTGCCAGAAGCATTGTCACATAGCCTTTTTCTATTTTAAATGTAATGAACAGCAGCATAAATCCAATCGCTGTTACGATTTCCGGATTCATCATCGGCAGATTGTTTACCTGCTCCATCAGATCTCTGATAATCTTTTTGGATTTGCTTAATCCGATTGCCGTGATTGTTCCGATAATTGTTGAAATGATTGTTGCAATGATTGCCACGCTAAATGTTGTGGATAATGCGCTCATCATATCTCCGGAATCCATCATATGCTGATACCAGCGCAATGAAAATCCGGTAAATTTTGTCAATGATTTTCCATCATTAAATGAAAAAATAATCATATATATAATTGGAAGATAGAAGAACACAATCGTCAGAATCAGAAGTATCTTACCAAATGGATGCTTATTTTTTTTCATTAGATTATGCCTCCTTTCCGCCTGCATTTCGTTTTTCAGTTTTGCGCACTGCCATCATAAGCAGCATCATAATAACTGCCATGATCATAGAGATGGCACTTCCGAAGTTCCACTCTCCTACTGTAATAAACTGGTTTTCAATCATATTTCCAATAAGGAAATACAGCTTTGGAATGAAGAAGGAGCTTACTGCCGGCAAAAATACTAATGTGATTCCGTTGATCACGCCCGGCAATGATAATGGCAGGGTGATGCGTCGAAATGTCTGCACCGGACTTGCCCCTAAATCTGCACTTGCCTCTAATAAGGAAGTATCCATTTTACACAGGGATGTCTGAATCTGCAAAATCATAAATGGCAGGAAGTTGTATACCATACCAAGCAATACTGCACCTTCTGTGTAAAGGAGCTTTATGTGTCCAAGACCTACGAGGCTTAATATTTTCTGGATCAATCCGCCATCACTTAAGAGACCGATCCACGCATAAGTACGCACAAGCATGTTGATCCACATTGGAATTGTAATGCATAAAATTAACAGGTTCTGTGTTTTTTCTTTTGTTCTTGCAATGTAATATGCAATCGGATAACCAAGCAGCAGACAGATGATGGTTGTCTTAACCGCAATTGCAAGTGAGCGCCACAGAATCAGTAAGAAATCTTTGTCGGTAAAGAATTTGATGTACTGATCCAGTGTTATTGAGAAGGATATGATGCTGTTCCCAGGCTCTGTGATAGAGTAAAGGAAAATCAGTGCCATTGGAAGCACGAGCATCAACACCGCCCACACGATATATGGGATTGCTAACTGTGAGAATTTCTTCATATTAAAATACCACCTTCGACATAACATGGATATCTTCCGGGAAGAATGTCAGCCCGACTTCCTGACCTTCCTCGGAATAGTCTGTTGTATGGATCTTAAACTCACGACCTGTCGTTGAGAATGTGATCTTATATACACCTTCTTTTACATCTTCCGGCTCAAAATCGTAATCTACACTTAAATCTACACTCTGGTCTTCGTCTGTCAGCTTCCAACCTTGTGCATTTGCCCATGTTTTCAAATCTGTATCCAGTGCCTGGGATTCTATGATTTCATCTACTGTTTTTGAGAAGTTAAATGCCATAACACCTTCATTTGCTCTCTCATTTTTAACGAAAGGCTGGTTGACAACAAAAATGTTTCTTTGTACACTTGTTCCTTTCGATGTTGAGAATGTAACTGGATATTCTCCTTCTTCCGGCTTCAAATCATATTCAATTCTTGCGATGGAAATGTACTCGTCTGTCTTTGGATCCCATGCCTGTGCATTTGAGAAAGCGATAATGTCTTTATCATCAAGTGCTTCTACATCTTCCACATCGACGTAGAAATCGCTGGCACTGATTTTTTCTGTTCCGTCTTCGCTTGTCACATCACGGTTATGTACTACTCGCATGTTTACGGTTACACTTGTTCCCGGGACTGTCTCAACAATAATCTCGTAGTGGACTCCTTTAAAGAGTACGCTCTGTACTTCTCCGGTAAGTTTTCCGTCTTTGACATCAACGATATCGATATCTTCCGGACGCAATACTACATCTACCGGTTCGTCTTTTCTGAATCCGAAATCTACACAGTCAAATGTTACATCATCAAATCGTACTTTGTAATCTTCGAGCATTCTTCCGGAAATGATGTTGCTCTCGCCGATGAAATTGGCTACATATACGTTTGCAGGCTCGTTGTAGATTTCTTCCGGTGTTCCTACCTGCTGGATTTCTCCGCCTTTCATAACAACGATCTTGTCTGACATTGTCAGTGCTTCTTCCTGATCATGTGTTACAAAAATAAATGTGATTCCTACTTCCTGTTGGATACGTTTCAACTCATACTGCATCTCTTTACGCAGCTTCAAATCCAGCGCCGCCAATGGTTCGTCTAATAATAAGACCTTCGGCTCATTTACAAGGGCACGGGCAATCGCTACTCTCTGCTGCTGTCCTCCGGAAAGCAGGGTTGTATTTTTATCTTCATACCCTTCCAGACCGATGAGTTTAAGCATCTTCATAACCTTCTGATCAATGATATCCTTGCTCATCTTTTTTATCTTAAGACCAAACGCAATATTTTCATAAACACTTAAATGTGGAAATAATGCGTATTTCTGAAATACAGTATTCAACTCACGTTCGTATGGAGGTTTTTGACTGATTTCTTCTCCATCAAACATTACGCTTCCCTCGTCCGCATCCAGGAACCCTCCCAGAATTCGAAGCAATGTGGTTTTACCGCATCCACTTGGCCCCAACAGGGTCACAAATTCATTTTCATAAATATCCAGATTGATACCTTTTAATACAATCTGTCCATCAAAATTTTTTACAATGTTACGGAATTCAATAATTTTTTTCTTCTCCATTGTCCTCTCCCTTCTTTTGTAATCTATCGACTACGATTTTTCTTTTTTATAACTCTATTCCTTATGAAATATCTCACTTGTTTCTATCTCATAAACACGTAAAGGAAAAATGTAAAATAGCAAACTAAAAAGAGAATTCCTTCTTTTCTTTGAATCTCGCGTTTGCTGATTGCTGATACATACACGACGATACTTGCTATAATTAAAATAATTGTATCATACACCGCTGTTACATCGAGTGTGATTGGTGTGATAAAGGAAGACACTCCCAGTATCAATAAAATGTTGAAAATGTTTGAACCGACAACATTACCTACTGCAAGGTCATTTTCTCCTTTTCTTGCTGCCACAACTGATGTAACCAGCTCTGGAAGTGATGTTCCTAGTGCTACGATTGTAAGCCCGATAAATGTCTGGCTCCATCCAAATGTCAATGCGATATTCGATGCGCTGTCTACGACCAGATTACCACCCCACACGATTCCGATTAATCCGATTACGATATAAATGCCGCTTTTTAGTGGGCTCATCGTCTTATACTCTTCCTCTTCCATATCTTTTGCTTCTGCTCTGGAGCGAAGTGCGGATTTTACGGTTGCATATATATAAAGAACAAACAAAATCAAAAACAGTAATCCTGCCCATCTTCCCAGGACAAATCCCTGGTTTCCGTCCAATATTTTCATAATAGAAAAGTCTGAATCTACAAGCAGTAAAATAATTGTGATCAATATTGAAAATGGAAACTCTTTTTTAAGCAAGGACCATTTTGCCGCCACGGGTTTTACCAATGCACAACATCCAAGGACAACCAATAGGTTAAAAATATTGGAACCTAACACGTTGCTGACTGCCAGGTCGTTACTTCCCCGAAGTGCTGCCGTCACACTGACTGAGAGTTCCGGCATACTTGTTCCAAATGCTACGACTGTAAGACCGATGATGATTGTCGGCACCTTTAATATTTTTGCCACGCTGGAGCTTCCGTCCACGAAAAAGTCTGCCCCTTTAATCAACAATACAAATCCAATAATCAATAATATATAATCCATATTTTTTCTCCTTCATCCTACGTAATTCACGTATCTTTCATGATAAAATCCAATGCATTTTCTGTCAAGGAACTTCTATTTATTTTTACGTTATTTTTACATAATTTTTCTTATGTGCTTTGTTTTTCGCTATAGCTTTTATATTAAATCTAGGTTATAATAAATTAATAGTTCTATTATTCAGATAAATTTTACAGCTACTCTGTAAATCGTAACTCATTTTTATTCTCAAAATCAGAGTATAGGGGGAATGTACATCATGAAAACACTCAGTCCTAACTGGAACGATTTGAAAAAAATTGCCGCTACGCGTGTTCCTGAACTTTTGTATCAAACCGAATATTCTTTTGTCGGTTTAATTGACCTTAATCATCATACGATCAGCAGATGTCGTCTTGATGCTAAGTCCGGTGAAGATTTTCTTACTTCCACTGATTCTTACGAACGGATTTGTGAATTGATGAAGCGTCTTCATATTTCCCCGTCAGATTATGATTATTTTGATTCTCATAATCCTCTGACAAAAATCAAACACGCTTTGGATACACAAGGCGACTATAGTTATACCCTGCATCATGTAAAAAATGATAAAGAGCTGATTGTACGCTACAATTTTGTTTATTTTGATAAAGAACAACAGCTTGTTTTAAGCACAATCCAGGATATCAGCTATCTTGCTTATCAGGATTTTTTAACCGGCGATTTGAATCGTATTGGATTTTAACCACATCGTTTGAATATTATTAAAAATGATCCTTGCAATGACAAGTTTTCTCTTCTTTTCATGTTACCTATCCATTCTATACAAAAAGTTCTCTTTCGGAAAATGGTTTTCACCTTTTCCAAAAGAGAACTTTTCATTTGTTTTTGTATTAAAAATATTATTTTAGAAACATTAATCTTTCTTCCGCAATCTGGAGATACTCTGGCAAACCGTTTGTCTCAACTACATTTTCCTTCTCTCTCTGTACAAACCAGCAGATAGAAGGTGTCTTCGGATTTGCAGGATTTAAATAATATTGATTTTCAAACGGAAGTTCTGACATGCTTTTTAAGCGTACCTCTATACAATTTTCTTTTTTTTCTCCCCATACCGGCACAAAATCATGTGCACGGTACCCGATGCAGGTGTACCCTTTTGGCACTTCCTCTTTCAGCTGTAATGTAACTCCCCAATCCGGCAAAATAATTTTATTCGGAGATTCTGTGTATTGTATTTCAGCAAAATTTTTACATCCAGTCAATTTTGCTGCTGCGCGATATTGAGGGTTACTAAAGATTTCTTTTGTCTTTCCGGCTGTGATTACACTTCCATGATCTAAAATCAGCAGCTCTTCACAAAAACGATATACTTCGTCTCGGCTATGAGAAACCATAATTACTGTTCCTTCGTAATCCTTCAACAGCTCTTCAAGTTCCTGTTGCAAATGGTCTTTCAAAAATACGTCCAATGCAGAAAATGGTTCGTCTAACAGTATCACATCCGGGCTGTATGCCATGATTCTTGCTAGGGCGACTCTTTGCTGTTGTCCTCCTGAAAGTTGTCCGGGCAGACGTTTTAATAATTCCTGAATCTGGAATTTTTCTGCCATCTCCCTGACTCGTTTTTCTTTTTCCTGCTTACTTCCTTTTAATCCCGCCGCAATATTTTGATCTACCGTCATCGTTGGAAATAATGCATAGTTTTGAAATAAATATCCTATTTTTCTTTTCTGTGGCTTTAAATTTACTTTATTTTTTGAATCAAACAGTACATGTTCGCCAATTTGGATTTTTCCTTCTGTCGGAGTTTCAATCCCGGCAATACTTTTCAATGTCATACTTTTTCCGCATCCGGAAGCGCCCAGAATCCCAATTCTTTTTGATGTGCTTTCAAACTTTACATCCAGCTCAAACTCCCCGAGCTTTTTCTGGACATCTACACTTATTGCCATTTTTTTGTCTCCTTTTTATTAGCGTTTCGTCTGTTTTATCTCAGTCGAGAAGACTCCCACCTCTTCAGGTGGTGAGTAACAGCAAATTTGTCTCAGTGGGAGTCCAATCTCCGACTGAGATAAACGCTCCGCGAGGATGCGCAGTGATTCTGATAGGAATATGTCAGCTTCGCTGACCAGAATCACGCGCCAAGTCTCGCGACTGCTCGACTTGAATTTTCACTTGGATTTACCAGCGTTTGACCTGTTTCATTTTCTTGCCTGCAAATATGTTCATTAACACAACAACGCCAAATGCGATTGCCATCACAATTGCAACCCACACTCCGGCTGTCAGATAGTCTCCGTCTTGAATGACCATTGCAATCTTTTGTGAAATGGTTCCTGTCTTTCCGGGAATATTTCCGGCAAGCATAGATGTTGCACCGTATTCGCCAAGTGCCCTTGCAAATGTAAGGATTGTTCCGGATGCAATTCCAGGGCCGGCAGTCGGGATGACTACCTTCCAAAATATTTTCAAATCAGACATTCCAAGTGTTCTTCCTGCATAAACAAGATTTACGTCGATTTGTTCAAAGGCCGCTCTTGCATTTCGATACATCAATGGAAATGCAATCACTGTCGCTGCAATTATGCAGCCAAGCCAGCTCTGAACAACCTTAATATCAAACGTTTCATATAAGAAGATTCCAAACGGTCGACGTCTGCTAAATATAAGTAGCAGGAAAAATCCCGCTACTGTCGGAGGTAAAACCATCGGAAGCGTCAGGATGCCATCCAGCACTGCTTTAACTCCAGGTGATGCTTTTACAATTTTACGTGCAGCAAAAATACCTAAAAAGAAGGAGAATATCGTTGCTACAATTCCTGTTTTTAATGATATCCATAACGGACTCCAGTCTAATGTCTTGATGACCTCTATCACTGCTTCCATGTTTTTTCCTTTCTGAGGAGCATCCGCTATCAGCAAATGCCCTCTTTTTCTGATTTTTTTTTTATTCTTCTGAGTGAAATGTACTGCTTATTCTACGTTTGTATCGAAATAGTATGAATCAAATACTGCTTTTGCTACATCTGATGTGATAAATTTGATAAAATCATCAGCTGCTTTGTTTTGTACTTCATCGGCTTCGTCATTCTGAACGCGTGCGATTGGATAGATTACATTTCCTGTCAGATCGTAGCTTACTTTCTGAAGAATATCCAGTTTGTCTTCATATCCATATGTATCTGAGAAATATGTTGTTCCAACTTCACAAGAACCTTCTACAACTGCTGCAAGTACTTTACTTACGTTATCCTGCTCGCTGATCTCGACTCCACCTAAAGCATCTGAAATTTCCTGTGTTGTGATTGTTGATACATCATCTACTTTATTTAATGTTCCGAGATTTACAAGTGCCTGACGAGTATATTTTCCAACCGGAACACTTCCGCCTGCCAGAGCGATGCTGCTTGCTTCGTTTAAGTTCTCAAGTCCTGTGACCTTTGTACCACTGTCTTTTAATGATACTACAACTACCTGGTTATTTACAACATTTGCACGAGTTCCATCTACTACAAGTCCGTCTTTTTCCAGCTGATCCATCTGTTTCTGAGCTGCTGAGAAGAAAATATCACATTCGTAACCTTCTTCAATCTGTGTCAGCAATGTTCCTGAACTGTCTGCATTGTATGTGATTTTTACTTCTGGATGTTCTTTGTTGTATTCTTCTGCAAGCTCTGTCATAACTGTGTTTAAGCTGGCTGCGATAAATACCTGGATTTCTGTTTCTTCGGCATCATCTGTTTTTGCTGTCGCTTCTGTTTTTGTTTCTTCTTTCGTATCTTTCGAATCTGAGCTTCCTCCACATCCTGCAAGTCCTACTACCATTGCTGACGCAAGCATCATTGCTAAAATTCTTTTTTTCATCTTATTCCTCCTTGATGACTTTGTGTAAATATTTGTTGCACACGAATGTTTTTTATAAACCATTCGCTATGTAAAATAGAAAGCAGTTAGGGCGCTGCTTCTATTTACAATCATTCTATTCAGACCTCGCTAAGCGTTATTCTTCACGCGGTAACACTCCGAACAGCGGCTCGAAAGTACCTCGCCTGCTGTCGTAGTGTACGGTAACGCTAAGCTCGAAAAGGCCTCGCTAAGCGTTACCGCATTCCCCATCTGTTCCACGAAGGATTCCGAGGCCGTGTCCCAGTGCCGGAAGGATGTATTCTAAGCTTTCTTTTACTGCTTTTGGGCTTCCCGGCAGGTTGATGATCAATGTTTTCTTTCTGATTCCGGCTACGGCTCTGCTAAGCATTGCGCGATTTGTAATACTTAAGGAATAGTATCTCATTGCCTCAGCAATACCCGGTGCCATCTTGTCGCAGACAGCGCTTGTTGCTTCTGGTGTTACGTCTCTTTCTGCAAATCCTGTTCCACCTGTTGTAAATACTACATTAATCTGTCTTTGGTCTGCCAGTCTGCAAAGCTGTCTTTCTATCTTTGCTTTTTCATCCGGCAAAATCATTTTTTCTATAATCTGATATTTAGAGTCTGTACATTCTTCTAATATCTGCTGAATCATCGGACCGCTTTTATCTTCGCGTTCTCCTGCATAACCTTTATCACTTAATGTAACGATTGCTGCGGTAAATGGTCTGTCTTTTGGCAGTGGTAACTGAATGACTTCATCACCTGGTTTTATCACACCGCCTTTTATAATTTCTGTAAATACTCCTTCACGTGGCATGATACAATCGCCCATCTTTTTGTAAATTTCACAGTGACTATGACAATCTTTTCCTGTCTGTGTTAACTCTAAAATTGCTTCTCCTATCTGAAATCTTGTTCCAACCGGAATTGTTCGAAGATCAAATCCTTCTACAAGAATATTTTCTCCAAAGGCACCGTAATCAATTTCTGCACCTTTTTTCTGGAACTCATCAAACTTTTCGAATGAAAGCAGGCTTACCTGACGATGCCATTTCCCTGCATGTGCATCTCCTTCAATTCCCCAGTTTTCCTTTAAGACTGCAGATTCAATACTGTGCTTCTGCATTCCTTTTTTTTCACTAATGCAAATTGCAATTATCTTTCCCATTTTCAACCACCTATTTGTATCATATCTTTCTTTTCTGTAATATCATCCAAATGCTCAAAACAATGTTGTTCTGGTTTTTCCAATATTGCTGTCTCTAATCTTTGCTTCAACATTCTCTTCATATCTTCTGTTCCGATTTTTTCTCCGGAATCTCTTAGGATTTCTTTTAGATTATAAGATTTTCCATAACATAAGCATGGCTTAATCATCCCCTGTGATGTCAGACGTATTCTGTTGCATTTATCACAAAATTTTCCATGTATCGCACTGATAAATCCGATACTTCCTTTAAATCCCGGTATGTGATAATATGTTGCCGGTCCATTTCCATGAACTCTTGTATCCTCTTCTAAATCCGGGTATATTTCCCTGATTTTTTTCTGGATATCTTCATTATATATTGTTTCAAATTGTTTCCCGTAACCAATTGGCATCATCTCGATAAAACGTACATCAACTGGCTGGTCTTTCGCCAAGCCGATCAGCTGCCTCCATTCCGCATCGTTTTGCTCTTTTTGTAATACGCTGTTAATCTTAACCCGTATCCCAGCTTCTACCGCTGCCTGAATTCCCTCTAATACATACTCTAATTTATCTTTTCCTGTAATTTCTTCATAATTACATCTGCTCAACGTATCAAGACTGATATTCACCGCATCCAGCCCATTTTCGCATAGCTCTGACATCTGCTGTGCCAAAAGTACTCCATTCGTCGTCAGTGTCACCTCTTCAATTCCCGGTATTTGTTTTATTCGGCCTATGAGTGCAGTACATCCCCTACGTACCAACGGCTCGCCACCGGTAATTTTTATTTTTTTAATCCCCAATTCTGCCGCCGCACAGCAAATTTCTTCTATTTCTTCAAAAGAAAGAAGGTCCGACATTGACACCAGTTCAACCCCATCCGGCATACAGTATCGGCAGCGAAGATTGCAACGGTCAGTAATGGATATTCTCATATATTCAATTGTTCGTCCATATCCGTCGATCATTGTCCTTCCCCTTCTACACATCTCTTGTTTTCGTGTTGTCAGCCTGCCTCTTATTTGCCTGCATTTCCTTTATTTTCCGAATCCGCAATTTGGAAATGTACAGACCGGGCAAGACAGGCATAATCCGCCTTCGCCGAGTGTGTCTATATCTTCTTTTGTTATTTTCTCACCTGTCATCAGTCTTGGCAATACAAGGTCAAATATTGTCCGCTTTGCATACATTACGCATCCCGGCAGTCCAAGTACAGGAATTGACTCATTATAATAGGAAAGCAAGAACATTGCTCCCGGTAATACCGGTGCTCCGTAAGTCTCGACCTTTGCACCCGAATTACGGATTGCCAACGGTGTTTTATCGTCTGGATCTACGCTCATTCCGCCTGTACAGATAATCATATCTGCGCCTTCATCGAGCAATTCACGGATATAACCTGTAATACGTTCCGGGTTGTCGTCACTTACATGATGTCCGATGATCTCGGTATCAAATTCTGCTAATTTTTCTTTGATAACCGGTGTAAATGTATCTTCGATTCGGCCATGATACACTTCGTTCCCAGTCGTTACAATTCCAACTTTTTTGTGTAAATATTTACGCAGCTTGAAAATCTGTCCCTCACCGCCAGCTTCTTTTGCTTGCTCCATCTTTTCTTTCTCGATCACAAGCGGGATAATACGCATTCCTGCAAGTTTATCACCTTTCTTCACCGGAAAATTGCCATGTCTGCTGGCAATCATCATTTCGCCGAGACTGTTAATACGATTTAATTTTTCTGTATCTACTTTTAACACACCATCACATTCTGCAATCAGTTCAATCTTTCCTTCTTTGATCTGAGATGGAGACATATTATCATTCTTACACATGTCATAAAGCACCAGTGCTGCATCATTTTCATGAAGCATATTTTCATTATTCTCCCAGATATAAATGTGGTCCTTTCCGACACTTAACAATACCGGAATGTCTTCTTCCCGGATAATATGCCCTTTGCGAAATACAGCATCTTTTGTTACGCCTTTGATGATCTGTGTGATATCATGGCATAAAATCTGACCTACTGCATCCTCTGTCTTCATTAATTTCATAATCATTCCCCTTTTAATATGTCGTTTGTTATTTTTTTACTAATCGCATAGTAAAAAAATTTTTAATTTCAAAAAAGAGCTTGTCAGCCTTTTCAGGAAAGGTTGCCAAACTCTTTTTTAGCTTCTCTAATCTTTTTTCAGATTATCACATTTTGCATATATTGTCAATTAATAAGCAAGGATTTTTAGTTATTTTCACCGGAATTATATACTCTCTCAATATGCATCGCCAGATATCCGATTTCTCGTTCACTCGGCTGAACGCCGATATTCTCACCCAAATGGTCGCAGACTGTTGTTGCAATTGCAAATGCTTTTGGGAATTTTATTTCTATATAATCATTGATATTAATCTTAAGTTCTTCACCGCGCAAAAGTCTTGCCGCCATATATTTCACATGATTCATCAAACGATTATAATCCAGCGTCATAACATCAATTTTTTTGCCCGTTTCTGCCTCTATAATGCTTACACATTCACGAACGGTTCGTGCCATCTGCATTGCCACTGATACTTTTTCATCTTCTATCGCAGAATGGACATGCAAGGCTACATAGCCGATCTCATCGTCTCCAATCTCTATCTGCATCCTGTCTGATAAAATCTTTTTCAATACAGATGCGACCTGAAATTCCTTATAAAATAGAGCATGTATATCACCTGTCAGGGGATTACTGATCTGTTCTCCATTTTTCATTCGTGCAACTGCAAAGGATATATGGTCTGCCAGAGGAAATAAGATTCTCTTGTCAATCTTTCCGAAAGTACACTCTGCTTGTCTGAGTACTTCATTTGCAATTTCCAAAAATACAGGGTCCACACTTTTAACAAGCGATGCCGCACTGCCTCGTTCTGTATCATTTTTTAATGAATATCTTGTACAGTCAAAAGGTGCTTCAAATCGTTGACTGACTTTCTTCCCAAATCCAATTCCTTTTCCAAGCAGGACATACTCTTGATTTTCTTCCATCTCTATTGCGATAACACCATTGTTATTGAGTACTTTACTCACCCGATACATATAAATATTCCCCCTGACCATTTCATTTCCTAAAGACTAAAAACAGCGTAACAAAATCTCGCCCAAATGTAAAGTACCTCGACCTAATTTGGCCGAGGTAGATAGTTCATTGGCTACTAATATGCATCTATTGCAAACAGCGGCTCTCCTGCTTTAATCTCGCCTTTAGCAAGTAAACGGATTTTCTGATTGTCATCTAAATCTGTACATAATACCGGTGAGCACAAAGATGGGGCATGCTCAGTCAGATATGGGATATTGATTTTCATCATCGCATCTCCCTTTTTCACCTTCTGACCATTTTCTACAAACACCTCAAAACCTTCTCCATTGAGCGATACTGTATCAACTCCTACATGGATCAAAAGTTCAACACCGCTTTCTGTCTCAAATCCAATTGCGTGTTTTGTATCAAATACAAATGCCACTTCTCCATCTTCCGGTGCTGTAATAATTGCATCTGTTGGTGTAACTGCCGCTCCATCTCCCATCATACGTCCTGCAAATGCTTCGTCAGGTACCGCTGAAAGGTCAGCTGCATTTCCTGTGATAGGGCTGGAAATAATAATTGTGCTTTTTGCTTTTGTTTCATTTTCCGCATTTTCTGAAACTGTTGTTTCTTCTGTTTTGGTTTCTGTATTTTCCAGAACTGTTGTTTCTGCATATGTGTCAGGTGCTGTTTCCAGATAGTCCTCCAGATTTGATTTAATCACTGTTACATGTGGTCCGTAAATAATCTGAACCCCCTGCCCTTTTTTCACAATTCCTCTGGAACCTGTCTGTTTCAAAATTTCATCATTTACACGTTCTATATCGTATACCGTAATACGAAGTCTTGTTGCACAACAGTCAACATCACTGATATTTTTCTTTCCGCCAAGACCTTCTGTGATTATCTCGCTGACAGCATCCTTTGAGCCTGTCTCAGAAGTTTTCTGACCTTCTTTTCTGGCATTTACATCGGCCTTTGTATATAATTTTGTCTCTACATCATCGTCCTCACGTCCCGGAGTCTTCAGATCAAATTTTTTAATTAAAAATGTAAAGATCACATAATATAAGATAAAGTAAATAATACCAACCGGGATGATTCTTACCCAGCTTGTCTTTGCATTTCCCTGTAAAATACCAAACAGGAACAAATCAAGAAATCCGCCTGAGAATGTCAGACCTACCGCAATATTTAACATATGTGCGATCATATAAGCGGCTCCGGCCAATACAACCTGTACTGCAAATAACATTGGAGCTACAAATAAGAAAGAAAATTCAATTGGCTCTGTAATACCTGTCAACATACTTGCAAGTGCTGCAGATAATAAAAGTCCGCCTGCCTGTTTCTTCTTTTCCGGTTTTGCACAGCGATACATAGCGAGTGCTGCTCCCGGAAGTCCGAAGATCATGAAAATGAATTCTCCTGAGAAATATCTTGTAGCATCGGCACTAAAATGTGTTATATTAGCTGAATCAGCAAGCTGTGCAAAGAAGATATTCTGTCCTCCCTGAACCATCTGTCCTGCAACTTCCATTGTTCCACCAACTGCTGTCTGCCAAAATGGCATATAGAACACATGGTGCAGTCCAAATGGAATCAAGGCTCTCTTGATAATACCAAAAATCAGTGTTCCGAAATATCCTGTTCCTGTTACAAGTCCACCCAATGCATAAATACCATTCTGAACTGCCGGCCATATAAAATACATTAATATTCCGACAAACATATAAACGATTGTAGAAATGATCGGCACAAATCTTGAGCCGCCGAAAAATGATAATGCATTTGGCAATACGATTTTATGGAATCGATTGTGAAGTGCCGCAACACCCAGACCTACAATAATTCCTCCAAACACACCCATTTGCAGGCTCTGGATTCCACAAACTGATGCAACTGTTCCTTCCAGCACATCTTTCGCAATTGAACCGTCTGTAAGAATCTCTCCATTAATTGAAAGCATTGCGCTAATGGATACATGCATAACAAAGAATGCAATCATAGAAGATAACGCTGCAACTTCTTTTTCTTTCTTTGCCATACCAATTGCAACACCTACTGCAAAGATCAGTGGTAGGTTATCAAAAATCGCACTGCCGACTTTATTCATAATTGTCAGCAAGGCATGGAGCACGGTTCCGTCTCCCAACACTTTTTGAAGATGGTATGTTGCGATTGTTGTTTCATTTGTAAATGAGCTTCCAAGTCCAAGCAATAAACCTGCTACCGGAAGAATCGCGATTGGAAGCATAAAGCTTCGTCCTACTCTCTGCAGGACACCAAAAATTTTGTCTTTCATGACATTTCTCTCCTTCTTGTTCTTTTTTAAGATCCATAAATATCACGTTCTATATTATTTTGAGAGAATTGTCTTTTTTTATTAGTTATCAAAGAGTGTTTTTAATTTTTATGTTGATAATAAACAAAAAAGACATTAACCCACACAAATATACTCTCGTAATATTCATGCTTGGTTAATGCCTGCCGTGCAGTAACACACCATAGCTACGGAAAAGGGACTTGAACCCCTACTAACAGAGTCAGAGTCTGCTGTGCTGCCAATTACACCATTCCGCATCAGTTATTAAGCTTGTTGCTTATCAGCTGCAACTCCATTAATATAACAGACTCTGAGAGAAAAAGCAAGTACTTTTTTAAGATTTTTTCAAGATTTTACAAATATTCTATTTTATGCCACTTTTCCATAATCAATAATCGAAACTTCCTGCATAAGTTGCTTAGCCATTTCAACAATTTTTTCTAAATGCGCAACGACGTCCGCTGTATATAGTACTTCATTACACTTCTCACATTTATAGCATGGTACATTTCTAACAATTATCAGACAATCCCCCACGTCTGTAACATCTGTAGTAAAACCTTTTTCTGCATTTGCTCCACAATTCATACATACCATAATCAACACTCCTTTCTTGTTCTGAATCCATTTTCCCATTTTTCTAAATCCGGAAAATATGCAGTTATTAACCTATATTATTCATCTTTCAATACAATAACATGTCTCTCCTATTTTTCCTATTCAATTGACAAGATTTTTCAAAGAATTTATACTGTTATTGTTCACTCCCGTGTCAATCACTACGCTGATTGGCACGGAGGATGCACGTTTTATCTTGAACGGCATCTCGCCCATCGCCAGAGGCGATTTAAAATGGCGAGATGCGTCGCTGGTCGCAGGTACTGTGAGCAGTACCTTTATACTGTAAATATTCACGGAATACGTGTACTATCAATTTTAATTTAGGAGTTGTTTATGAAGTATGAAATGCTTGTCCTTGATTTGGACGGAACCCTCACAAATTCAAAAAAAGAAATCACCCCTGCCACAAAGCAGGCTCTTATAGAAATTCAGAAAGCCGGAAAAAAGGTGGTTCTTGCCAGCGGACGTCCGACATGTGGTGTTGTGCCACTCGCAAAAGAATTAGAACTTGACCGTTTTGGAAGCTATATTCTTTCTTTTAACGGGGCACTCATTATTGACTGTTCAACAAATAAACCTGTCTATAATAAAACTCTGCCTCGTGAAGTTATTGCACCGATTTTTGAATATGCCAAAAATTATCCGGGGCTGGATATTATTTCTTATGAGAATGATTGTGTCATTTCCGGAATTAAGGTAAATGAATATACAGAAAAAGAAATGTTTATCAATAAAATGCCCGTGAAAGAAGTCGACAATTTTGTTGAATATTTGGATTTTCCGGTAAACAAGATGCTGATTCCGGGTGAACCGGCTGTTTTGGAGAAATTACTGCCAGAATTAAAGCGTAAATTCCATTCACTTTTAAATATTTACCGTTCGGAACCATTTTTCTTAGAGATTATGCCACAGAAAATCGACAAGGCGAACTCTCTGCAGAAATTGCTCAACAGTATCGGTCTGACCGCCAACTCTATGATATGCTGTGGTGACGGCTTCAATGATGTTTCTATGATTGAATATGCCGGACTTGGTGTTGCTATGGAAAATGCTCAGCCAATTGTAAAGGAACATGCGGATTTTATTACTCATTCGAATGATGACGACGGAATTCTTCATGTTATCAACACATTTATGAGATAAGAAAAGAGATATTCACATTATGCATTCAAGTCGAGCAGCCGCGAGACTTGGCGCGTGATTCTGGTCAGCGTAAGCT
>ENA-ORTU01001570-ORTU01001570.1-human-gut-metagenome-genome-assembly--contig:-NODE-1570-length-22880-cov-16.860548_pt1 | contig 22880 bp, 32 predicted proteins | sample MGYA00241910_ERZ509184 | MGnify/ENA primary metagenome ERZ509184 (study PRJEB26280, sample SAMEA2338847) | human gut metagenome | biome: human gut; feature: human-associated habitat; material: faeces... | reverse complement strand
TGTATTTTATCATAAGTTTTAATTGTCTTTTATTAGATGTCTACTCTAAGGGGTGTATTTCATATGTCATAGACTGTGTCTTTTGTTTTATTTATTAATTTGTACATGGTAAAAATAATCAATCTAATCCATAATTTTATAGATAAATTTTTGCAATTGATTATTTATTACCATATATTCGCCCTCTTTCGATGTAATTGTATCATAATGTTTTTATAAATACAACTAGCTTATAGGTTATATAATTCTTTTACTAATCGTTATTTCTTCCAAACATTAAGAAAAGTCTTAGTATTTGAATTATTGTTGTTGCAATACTTGCGACATATGTAAGTGCTGCAGCTGTTAGCATTGTTTTTCCATGTTTTAGTTCATTGCTATTTAAAAAGTTAGCACGTTCTAATTCTTGTAAAGCTCTTTTAGAAGCGTTTACTTCTACTGGTAAAGTTATTATTTGAAATAATAGGATGATTACTTCTGCAAAGATTCCTACCCAAATTAGATTTAGCACACCAAATAAACATCCAAATAAAATAGCAAAGTATCCTGCATAAGATGAGAAGTTTACAATGGGTACTAGAGCACTTCTTATCTTTAAGAAAGCATATCCTACTTTGTCTTGCATAGCATGACCACATTCATGACAAGCAACAGACACCGCAGCAATGGATGCATCATTATAAACTTTTTTTGATAGTTTTATTACTTTACTTCTAGGGTCGTAGTGATCCGTTAAATAACCAGTTGTTTCTACTACATCTACTTCTGATAAGCCATTCTTGTCTAGCAAGTATCTTGCTGCTTCTTTTCCGGTGATTCCCCTTTTGTTTTTTACTTTTGAATATTTACTGTAAGAACTAGATACAAAGCCTTGAGCAATTAATGTTATTACTAAAGCAATGATTGGTAATCCATATATGATAAATAAATAGTCCATATCTTTCTCCTTTATATTTATCTTGTTAGATATTCTTTCATTTTATCTAACCTTATTAGATATTTTATCATTATTCTTTTTTCATTGCAATTATTCTAAAAACAACTCATCCTTATTTTTTGGTACTTGAAGACAAGATTTTTTTATGTTATGATTGGTTTGTAAGGAGAATTCTTACAATTAAAAATAGGAAATACTTAACATTCGCTAGTTAAGTACTTGCCTTTTGTTTTGTGGTAGCACTCAACTAACTAGTTTGAGTGCTTTTTGTTTTTATTTCACTATAATAAAAAGGATAGATAGTAGTGAAAAGATGATTAGAAGTAAGGAACAAATTAAAAAGTCCTTCTTAACCATATTCAGGCCTCCTTCCTTTTGAAGTTGGCAAGCACTTAAACAGTTAAATATTTCCTAGGTTTACATTATCATAGACTAAAATTTTATACAAATTGCTAAAAAATCCTTTTCTCATTTTTTAGAAAGGGATTTTTCATTATTACTCTTATACTTTTTAAAAATGTTTAGTTTAATATCTATTTTTTTATAACTTTTGATTTATTCATCCTTTATCTTGTACTTGAAAACCTAGTTTTCTTATGTTATGATTAATTTGTAAGAAGAATTCTTACAATTAAAAATAGGAAATACTTAACATTCGCTAGTTAAGTACTTGCCTTTTGTTTTGTGGTAGCACTCAACTAACTAGTTTGAGTGCTTTTTGTTTTTATTTCACTATAATAAAAAGGATAGATAGTAGTGAAAAGATGATTAGAAGTAAGGAACAAATTAAAAAGTCCTTCTTAACCATATTCAGGCCTCCTTCCTTTTGAAGTTGGCAAGCACTCAAACAGTTAAATATTTCCTAGGTTTACATTATCATAGACTAAATCTTTATACAAATTACCAAAAAATCCTTTTCTCATTTTTTAGAAAGGGATTTTTCATTTTTTATTAAGCTTTTTTTGTTTTTAGTAGGGAATTATTGCTCTTTTAACTTTGTTAGAAAGTTTTTACAATCGTCTTTTATTAAAATTGTTTTCTCTTTTATGTCATAAAATGATTCTAAATATTTTTCATTTACTCTAATTAAGGTTGTGTTTTTCCACTTAGTAGTCATTTCTTCAAATGGAAAACGAATAATTCCAGGCGTATTAAATCCTACTCCTAATTCTATTAATAGCAGTTTTTTATCTTTATATTTATTTATAAAATCTTCATAATTTTTATGTAATTGGTGCCAATGATCATCTTCTACAAAATAGTCATCTTTTCTAAGATTTACTTCCATAGTCTCACCACAATTTGGACAATATGGAACCAGTGCTTTTGGTATTTTACAGTCATGATCTTCTTTTAGCATTTTATTTACTAAATCCAAATCATCATATAATTTATTATGACAGGCCTTACTGCATTGAATTTTAGAAAGTGATCCTTGTACTTCAAATACTTTATTTTTTTGGAATCCGGCTTTTAGAAATTGTCCATCTACGTTTGTTGTAATGACAAAGTAATTTTTATCTTTTACTAAGTTATATAAGTCTTTATATACTGTTTTTGCTTCTACATTATATAAGTAATTTATATGTTTTGCCCAATAGCTCCAACGCTCTTCTTCGGTTTTAAACTCATAAAAACTGGATGTATACATATCTGTCATATGATATTTTTCTACTAATTCGGGGAAAAGTTTAGTAAAGTCCTTTTCTCCATAATTGATTCCAGCGGAAGTGGATAGTCCTGCTCCTGCCCCAATGATGATGGCATCTGCCTCCTGAATTAATTCTTTTATTTTAGAATAGTCTTTCATAGTAGAATTTATCCTCCTCATCATATACATCAAAAACAATTTTATCAAATGTATTGGGATTTTCTTTTATATATTTTCTTACTGTATTTACTGCAATCTTACTAGCTAACTCTTTGGGAAACGAGAAAACTCCAGTTGAGATAGTTGGAAAAGCAATGGTTTTGATATGTTTTTCTTTTGCTAGATTTAGGCACGATTTATAACAGTTTGCTAGAAGCTCTTCCTCTTTTTTTGTTACTTTTCCTGTAATCATTGGACCTACGGTATGTATGACATAATTGCATGGTAAGTTATAAGCTTTTGTAATTTCTGATTTCCCTGTTTTTTCTTCTTTTCCTTTCATAATGCTATTACAAGCTAGGCGAAGACGAAGTCCTGCCCTCGTATGAATCTGATTATCCAAGCAGGAATGGTTGGGAATAAAACAACCTAGTAATGCAGAGTTTCCCGGATTTACTATAGCATCTATTTTTAATGTTGTAATATCTCCTTGCCAAAGAGCGATACAGTCTTCTTTTGGTTTGATGTTTTTTGCGTTTGTCACTTCGTGTTCTTTTAATTCTAGTTGCAATAGTTGGTCTTCTAATTTCAAAATGGTTTCTGATATTGGGTGTGGATTTCTGATATTGATAATTCCTCGTAAGAGTTTCCTTTTTTCCATATAGTTTGAAGGAATTTCCAGATTTTTTAGTCTTTCATCTTCATCTATTAAATATTTTAATAATTCATCTACTAACTTTTCTTTCATTTGTTTTTATCCTTATCTTTATATTTTTCTCCAAACGATTTCATGCAATCTAAGACTCCTTTTAGTTCTTTTCCCTTTTCTGTTAAAGAATATTCTACTTTTGGTGGAACAACAGGATATACTTTTCTAGAAATAATTCCATCTTTTTCTAAACCTCTTAAATTTTCTGTTAATACTTTTGCAGAAATCCCTACTACACTTCTCGTTAATTCATTATATCTTTTTGTCCCTGTAAGTAAATCTCTTAATATTAATATTTTCCACTTGTTTGCTATAATAGATGCTGTATACTCTACTGGACAATTTGTATAAGTTTTTGTCATACTATACCTCTTTTCCAAATCTTTCTTTTGTTTCTTCGTATAATCCATTTGTTTCATTTTGTAGTAATTCTTCGTCTTTTATTAGTTTTAAAATATAGTCTTTTCCATAGGTGTTAAGAACATAATTAAACATTATGTAATAATTGGTATAACTAGTTTTTCCAACTTTTATTTCTTCTAATGTCGCGTTAAACTCTAATTCTTTATCATCATATTGATGAGCAAGAAATGTTGCTAAACCTTCGGTAAGCCACAGCATAATCCGGTTATCATGTAATCTACTATGTGCTGCATGAGTAAATTCATGAATGATTAACTTTTCTAAATCGGTTATCGTTGCGCATTCATGATTTTTTGTTTTTCTATATTGTGCTAGTGATAATGTTTGTACTTCATTACCAAGTGCAAAGCCAGATATCCAGTTTGGAACTTGTCCATTAGCATCTACTTTATGGAATAAACTTTTATGTAAGTTTCTGAACTCTTCTATACTGTTCCATAACTTTACTTTTACTTTTTCTCCAAATTCTTTAATATTTAGGAATTGTATTACTTCCTTACTTTTTTCATTTAATGAATTACACAAGGTATCAATATAGTCTACATCATCTTTTGTGTAGTCTATTACTATATATTCTAGTTCTTTTCTCATATTACTTTCCTCTCATTTTTACTATATTATAACTAATAACTTTCTATTTTTGTAGTATGCACTTTTCGGTAAGTATAAAAAAAGCGACTTGGTCGCTTTTAATTTTTGGGGAAGAAGAAGTTTGCAGTCATTTTTAAATAGTTATGTCCACTATATTCAGGATACTCTTTATCTACTTTTTCTATCATTTCTTCTGCGTTTGTGCATGTTGATGCAATATTTAATAATGCTTCAATATAAGATATTTTTGTTTTGACTGCTGCCATATCTTCTGGGATGTAGTGTGATGTTAGGATTAAATTATAGTTTTTATCTAAATACCCTTTTAAAGTTTCTATTAATGCTTCGGCATGATCTACTCCGGCGATAATGGAATGACAGTTGCTTCCTAACATATGAGTATAGATAGAATTAATTTCTGGTATTTCGATATCATATGCTTCTGTTGTTAGAATGATGTTCATTTTAATGTCTGCTAGGGTAAATTTCCCTTTGCCAATATAACTTGTAATATCATGCATCTTACTATCAAATGATTCTCCAAAAGCTTTTGTAAAGCTATCAATTAACTCTTTACCTCCACCTTGATGGCCATATTCATCTGCATTGTGAGTTGCGAACTTCTTAGTTCCTTTTAAGAATGTTCCTACTCCCATATGATAAGCAAGTAAGACACCATCTAACTCTACATTTAAACTCTTGATGTACTCTTCTAATTCTTTGTTGTTATCATAGAAAGTTGGAGATTCTATTACTACTAACTTTTTATTCTTTTCGAGTAAAATCACTTGATCATCAATTGCATCTTCTGTGTTATAGTTATGTACTTTTATGTCTTTAAAGGCATATACTAAAACCTTTCCTTTTTCTAAATTTATTTCTTTGTATTTCATATTTATTCCTCCTAATTATCTTTTACAAAGATTCGTGCACTTTTCTTTGACAATATCATTATATGAAGTTATCTTTCATTTTGGAAGAATGCACTTTTTTGTTAGATAGTTACCTGTTGGTAGAAATTATAAGAACTCAATAAAAAAAGATTGTAAAAATTTACAACCTTTTTCCCGAACTAGTAGTTTTTGCCTCTTTTCTTTCTTTTATACGTGATATAATTTCTTCTGCTACTTCTGATGGGGTTCTGCCATTTTCATATATGGTCATCGTTGCTAGTTCTTTATTGCAAGGACTTTCAAAAAACTTTTGATTATTTCTTGTATCACCTGTTGATCTTTTTTTCATAATCTCAAGTGCTTTTTGTTCATCTTGGCTGGGAAGTAGTAAAACAATATTTTGAAATGGATGTAACATCTCTTTTACATCTTCAAATATTAATATATCGTCATATACAGAATGACCAGCTCCAAAGTCTACAATTCCATACTCATCATGTTCTTTTACACTTTTTAGTACTTCTGAAATCATAAAACAATTAAATTCATCTTCACTTTTAAAGTTCTTTTTTAATCCAGTGGCGTTTGCTTTATTAGCGATTCTATCCAAACATAATCTAGGCATATTAGTCATTTTACAAAGCTCTTCTGCAACAGAGGATTTTCCAGCACCAGAGGGGCCAATTAGGATAATACTTTCTTTATATAATCTTTGTTTCATTTTTAATTCCTTTCTTTATCAGCATCTAATTCATCCTCCCTCAAATTATTACTTTAGTCATATATCATAATTCAATATTAGTATCTATACTTATTTTTAATTTTTCAAATTGATCCGCTATAACATCAACATTTAGTTTAAATTTTCCCTGTTCTATTTTTGTAATATTACATTTATGCTTATCTGTTATTAGTGATATCCACCCATTTTTATCTTCATATGTTATATCTGTTATGTATGATTCCATATTTATTTGTTCATTTAATTTTAAATTATTAAACATTTCCTTCGAAAATGTTAATTCTAAGCCAATTAGAATTTTATTTTCTATATTGAAACTAATGAAAGGAGCAGTTCCTTTTCTTTTTTCTCCTTGGAAGCAAACATCAAAAGTTCCCCAGATTATTTCAGTGGTATAATTGTCGTATTCTTGTTTATTTAGTTTAATCATATGTAGTTATCTCCTTCTATTTATTTTCAACAAATAGCAATTCGCTCTATTCATTGCTATTGTAATAGATAATTTCTTTATTTAGACTTTTTGCAAATTCAATTTCTTTTTGTGTTTGTGAACCAATATAGTTATCTATATTGACTACTAGAATAGCATCCGAAATTCGTATTCTTTCTTTATGAAGACTTCCTAACAATTCTATTTCTTCTTTTTTATATTCATCTAATTTCTTTGAGGGATATACAATACTTAGCATACAATTTCCTTGTAATGCCATTTCTTCTGTTATTTTCATAATTTCTTCTTTATATTTTAAACTTCCGCAAACAGTTATTATCTTCATTTTATCTTCTTCTTTCCTTTTATTGTTTCTTTTTTAAAATATAGGTTAGTAACACTCCAACCGTACGTTCCTCATGAATTTTATTTTCTATACACATTTTTATAATTTCGTCATAACTTTTCCAGATATATCCTTCTATTATTTCCTCTTCTTCTAGCTTTTGTCCAGTACTGTCTATTTCGTAGTCTGTTATTTCATAGTAATATAAATCCCATTCTACTCCCGCACCAGCATTGGATATTTTTAGAAGTTTTTGATTTTTTATTAATAATCCCACTTCTTCTTCTACTTCTTTTGGTACAGTTTTTTCTACATGTTCTAAAACATTACCTTCTTTTATTGCACGTTTGTAACTGTCTAAATTTTCAAATACTTTTCCTCCAGGTAGGCGATAATCCCAACCTTCTAATTCATATCTATATTCCTTTGATAATAATATTTTTTCTTCTTGTTTGTCTATAATTAAGGCTCTAATTCCTGGAGGACGTCTTACAAAATTTCTTTTTATTACTTTTTTATTATTATCTATGTTATATTCTTTCTCGCTTTGTACGAATTCAAAGAATCCATTATTAAATAAACTTTTTTCCATACTAATCTCCTATATTTTATAATTATTCATCAATAATTTCTTCGAATCTATATTTTTGTGTTGCATTTGGATATTTTTCATGATCTACTTCTGATAAAAACATATCTAGAGGCCTAGCATAGATACCATCTTTATGATTTGTTTTTCCATTGTTATCCATACAACGATAAACCACTAATTCTTCTCCAGTCTCGCTATGTTTTGCGACTGTAATTACAAATGATCTTGCCCCTTTAAAATGTCTCCACATAGTAAATGGTTTTACTTCTCTTTTTTGCATATTCTCTTCTCCTTTTCTTTTATTATACAATAAAAGAATCAACCTTTCTATAGATTGATTCTTAATTTGTTCTTATCCAAAAACCATCATGAGACATTCTTTCATTATTTTGAGCAATTTTATATAATTTATCAAATACAGAATCTTCTGGACTTATTTTATATGAAGTAAGTAAATCTGTACGGGCATTTGAAAAATTAAATTCATCAAAAATAATTGGTAAATATTTAGTGGCTATAGTTTTTTCTATCTCTTTGTTAAAAAGCAATTGAATTGGACAGCCTGTCGATAGAGCTAATTTTAAATTGTCTATATTTACATTTTGTATATATTGTTGATTTTCGTATGATAAGCTTAACAGATTAATGTCTTTCCAATATAAATAGATTAATTTTTCCATTATTTTGCTTTCCCTCTACTTTCTGTTTCTTGATAAATTCCTTTTGCTTTATCTATTTCTTCTCTTTTTACTTTCATTAGTTCAAGGTTATAACTAACAACTTCATGGAACCAAAGACCACATTCTTCTGGAATATTAGTCCCTATTCTTGCTTCTACTTCCGATATTGCTTTATAGGTATCAATCTGTGACAATTTATCCAATACAGGTTCAAAACGGAATGGGTTATCTTCATAAGCTTTCATCAATCTACTTACACCGATGAAATCTCTATCTAAATCTCTATCATATCTTAGGGTATATGACACATCAAAATCAGCAGGGATTAAATCTACTTCTAGGATTTTTTGAATTTGTGGCAATCTTTTTTGCATATCTAAATAGTGAAGTTTTTTACCAATATTCTTTTTAGATATTGCGAACCTGCATAAACTTCCACCATCAAACTGCGGTGCAAATTCTTTTCTTATCGTACCATTTTTATCTATTTTAGTAACAATTCCCCAATTATTCCAATGGCGATCTGTTTGCAAGGCAATACAGTCCAAACCATATAGTAAATCTAAATTTTTCATAATGGAAGCAACTTGTTTTTCTGAGCATTCTAGTGATAGGGCTTTTTCTATTGTTTGTAAATTATTATATAAATCGTTTTCTATAGTATTTATTGGTTCCAACCCTTCATTTACTCTAGCTATATTTATGTAATGTTTTAGGATAAGGCTGCCAGAGGTAAAGGCACCACCTTTTCTAAAATCATAGCTTAATACACCAGGTTCATCATTAATAATTGCCATATCATAATGTGCTGTTGGTAAGCCTATCTGTTTTGCTAATTCTTCAGCTAGTAGTTCGGCATAGTCTTCATAGGTATCGATATCTAAATTTGACTTTTTAAATAACACATCTATATCATCAAATTTATACCAAAATTTTTCTCTTTTTCCATTGAACTCATTTCGTGTTTCAACAGATGCTGGTATATAGCCTAACATTATTCTTCCGTTTTCATCTCTTTTTATAGAGTTCAATTCTTTTGACTGCATATAATTGCCCCCTTTTTTTGTCGCTATTTTAACATAAAATCATTTTTTTAGCAAATATTTCTTCATAAAAATTTACTTCTTTTTATTTTTTCTTTTCTTATATCTTCGTTTGTAAGTTCCATAAGATAGTCCCCATAATAGTTTTTCTACCTCTTTTTTGGGAAATGTTCCTTCAGTTGAAAGAATTATATAGTCTGTTGGATCATCTTCATCATCAACGAAATAACTTGTTTTCTTAAATCCATTTTTCTTATAGAAACGATATCTTTTTTCTCTTTGTTCATAATTACTTGCGTCTTTATCTAATGGTTCAATATCTAGTACAATCTCTCTATCCTTATTTTCTTTCATAATTTGCTTTAAAATCTTGGTACCATATCCTTGAGATTGTACTTTATCATTTACAACTATATACATTAAATAGGCTACTTTTTTTGATTTAATTAAATATACACAACCTACAAATCGTTCTTCATCGTAAAATGCTAAGAAATCTACCTTTTTAATTTTTGATATTAGCATTAAAAGCCACATCGAATATAATTCATTTTTAGGAAAGGCACGCTTCATTAAATCTTTTATCTCTTGATATTCTGGCAAGGTTCTTCTTACCTTTTGTTCTATTAACATTTTCTCCTTCACTTTCTTTTATTTTTGTATTTTCTATGTAATGTTTTAGATATAGGATTTACTTCTCTTTCTTTTTGTTATAAAAGTTAGAGAAAACCGTTCACGTTATCCACTCTCCTTAAATTGTTATTTATTATATTATATCATACGCCTTGCCTTTTACCTAATTCTCTATTAAATTAAGCGAGAAATGTAAGTTTTAGTATTTTTACTTCTTATCATAATTTGCAATACATATAAATAATAAAATAATACCTACTACCTCAAGCATGATTGATATTACTAAAAGGAGTGCTGTTACAAAAACAGGAATACCACTCATTGCTTCAGCAAAATATACTCTAGCTAAAGATAATACTTCTCCTATGATAATTAAAATAGTTGCAGTTATTAACTTCTTTGTCATACTTCCTCCTACTGCAGTAATACTTTCATTCCTACTTACACACGTCTATCCATTTTTGATAGTTTGATGCTTGTTCTAACTCTTGTATTGTTAATTTTACAGCACTACTATCACTACCACTCGCTGGATAAACTGTTTTGTATTTTTGTAGTGATTTATCTAAATACACCTCTACTCCTTCATTAATTCCAAAAGGACATACATCGCCTACTTGATGCCCAATTATTTTTTCTACATTTTCATATGGTATCATTTTTGCTTTTTTATGGAACTCTGCTTTGTACTTGCTATTATCTATTTTAGCATCTCCAGACACAACAATTAGGATGGGCTTTTCTTCCACCAAAAATGATAGTGTTTTAGCAATTTCTCCTTCTGTACAGTTTAGAGCAATAGCTGCTTGTTGAACCGTTGCAGATGAGGTAGTAAATTCCATTATATTCGGATTTAATTTATACTTTTTAAGATGTTCTTTGGCCTTTTCTAATGACATACTATCACTCCTTCCTTATTTGCAAAAATTATCCTTATATTTCATATTTGCACTTCCTACATAAATATTTTTATTTCCTTCTATTGTGTTACATAAAATTATAGAGATGTTTTCTTCTTGATTTGTATATGTTGCTGTTCCACCATCTTTTAACATGTTTTTTAAAGACAATTTATTTTTGATTTTCTTTCTCGTTAACTTTTTTTCTTTTAAGGCTTTTTCTAAAGGCATTTGATAATAATCTTTAGTTTCATAAACAACATCTACACAATCTAAGTACAAATTATATCCATTCATTTCTATCTTTTCTAATGTATTACAGTTGTTTTTTTCTTCTACATAAAAGTTTTGTTTAATAATTGTCTTTACTGTAGTCATATCTATTACTAATAGAATGTTAATTAATACTATAAATATTATGGTTATCGTCCACATCATATATTTTATTGGTTTTAATAATCGAAAATCTTGGAAAAATACTTTTTTTAGTTTTTCTACTATATTTAATTTATTAATCAATAAAACAAACCCTAAGGCTCCACCTACATTTAAAATAAAGTCATCAATATCTAAACTGCCAGTCATGGTTATTAATTGTAGCACTTCAACTACTAACACAGTAGTTCCTATATATTTGAAATGGTATTTTAATTTTTGATATTTTTTGCTTTTCATTAATAATAGAAATGACAAAGGGATAAAGGCTACCATATTTCCTATTATATTTACGATTTTAATACTTATGTTTGCCGGGGCAACTATGTAGTTTATAATTGTTTTTAATGGTATTACGTTAATAGACTGAGCATAGTTTTCTAATAAGTCCTTATTTAGAAAACCAATTCCTGATCTATTAATAATCAGAGTTAAAGATAATAGAAGAATAAAATATAATACTATATACTTATTGATGTTTTTTAGATAAAATTCTTTTTTATTTATTATTAACCCAGTAACAAAAATAAATATTGCTAATGACACAATAAATATTACAGCTCCAAAATAAGAAAATCCGTATGGGCTCAAAACAATTGAAGTTATAAAGATTATTATTGACAACAATAATAAAGCGTAATGTGTTATGATTATTCTTTTCATTTTATACCTCTTTTTTTCATGTAGTATAAGCTTTTTTGTATAATTTTTTTAATTTTTCTGCTATTGTTTTATCTTTTGCAATAAGTTGTACAAAAGTAGAATCGTAGGCAATAATTTCTATTTCTGCTAGAGGATGTTGTATTTTTATTTCTTTTTTATCTATATTTTCTACTCCTGGTAAATTATACTTTAGTATTTCTTCTTGTCTGTATTTTTTAGGGATTGCGGAAAATGTCCCCCAGATCCATTGGATTTTCTTGTTTTCTAGATTATCTAACAATTCATCCTTTGATAATATTACATATTCTTCATAAAAATAGTCGCCAGTACTTGTTTCAATTTCTGTAATCAACCAATTATAATCTAAATTTCTGCCACCTATTGCATTTACTACTTTTAATATATCTGTATAGTAGTCATCCTCCCCTTTTGATATACAGCGATTCATAACCTGCACCTCTTTTCTTCATTATACCTAAATTTTTACTAAAAGAAAACTGAATATTTCTATCCAGTTTTTATTTTTCGTCTATAATTACTGCTTCTTTAATCTTTTCTGTTCCTTTTTTTACTTTTTTCTTGGTTCTCTTAAAAAAGCTTGTTCCTCTAATTCCAAAATAGATTAATACTCCAAGTCCTAATATTAATAAAACTGGTAATGCAATGGTAAAAAAGAACCAAAGACACGCTAAAGTAATTATCATTCCTAGTATAATAAATAATATATCTTTTATTTTATTCATATCATCCCTCTTATGTTTATTATACAAGATTTTTTTACATATGAAAACTAGATATTTCTATCTAGCTTTTTTGTTTTAAAGATTTTTGTTATTATGTAGGTTGCTATATAAGCAAGAAGATGATAATTGCTCATAATCTAAGAATTTGAAGTGTGTTAATAAAAACAATTTCTGTATATTATTTCTATCTTTTAAAACTACAGTTCCATATTCTTTGTTACTTATTCGTAATCTTTTCTATCTTAATTTCACCAGATAAATTCTCTATTTTATTCTTTCCTTCTATGGCGTTCCCTAGCATATAAAGACCACTAGCAGAGCTAAAAGAGTCATAAAACATTACTACATCTCCCCATGGTGCATAGTAAGCAAGTACTCCTCTCCCTCCTTCATCAGCATTTGGTGTACTCGCTGTATTTAGTTCTGCTGGTGGATAGAAAATCTTTTCATTTGTACTGAAAGTTTCTACTTCCAACGTTAATGGAAGCTGATTATATAAATCTAGTGCTGCTTGACTACTGTTTAATTCATAAATAACATCATTTGTTCCATCACTAACTAATATTTGCATATTTTCAATATCTTCCTCCTTAAAAATATTATCATTTGTCAATTCTTCTTTGGTTACCTTTTCTATTTGCTTTCTAGTATTTTCTTTACTTATATTTTTTGTTATAAAAAATATAATTAGTCCCACTATTACTATTACAATAATACTTATTAGTGGTATCCATTTTTTCATATAATCTCCTTTCATTTATTTCAATAATTTTTTATGCCTATATATTCAAACCCATAAATAGAATGAACTTTATAGTCTATCCCTACTTCTTCCATTATTTCGATTTACTCTCTATACTAATTCTGTGTTTAAATAATAGTAATAACGTAGGAGTTCTTTTTTGTATTCTACTATTTTTCCCTCTGGTAATACTAACATTCTGGTTACTCCAACTTGTTCTACAAACGACGGATTGTGACTAACCATAATTAAAGTTCCTGTATAGTTTTTAAAGTTTTCTCCAATGATTTTTTGAGTTTCTGGGTCAAAGTGGTTCGTTGGTTCGTCTAAAATAATAATATTTGTTCTTTGAATTAGTATTTTACATAAAGCCACTCTTGCTTTTTCTCCAGGAGATAGAACTTTTACTTTTTTAAAGACATCATCATTAGAGAATAGAAAGTTTCCTAGAAATGTCCTTAGTTCTTGATCATTGTAGTTTGGATTATCAATATTTTCCAAAATTGTTTTTTCTTCCTCTAATATTTCTAATTCTTGTGCATAATAGGCAATACTTGCGTGATATCCATATTCAATTTCACCTTGAATTGGATTTAGTTGTTTCATAATTAATTTTAATAGTGTTGATTTTCCCACACCATTTTCTCCAACAATTAGAAATTTTTCCCCTCTTGCCATTTGGAAAGAAAGATTACGATATAGGTCTTTTTTATTTGGATAATGGAAAGTTAGATGATTTACTTCTAGAGGAATTTTTCCACTACGTTCTAATGGGTCTACATTCATAGTGACTGTTTTATATGTTTGTTCTCTTGTTTCTAATTCATCTAATTTTTTCTCTAGTGTTTTCTTTCTAGATTGTCCCATTTTCTTTAATTTGTGATTGGTTGCGGATGCTTGTTCTGCTTTTTTTACAACTTCTTGTAAATGTTTTATTTCACGTTCTTGTTCTTTAATCCTCAACTCTTTTTGCATCATTTCATCAGCATATAATCTTTTAAATTCTTTATAATTTCCTTTATAAACTTTTATTTTTTTTGTCACTTTATTAATAAACATCGTTTTTGTAATTACTTCATTTAAAAAATCAATATCATGACTTATGACTAAAACCATACCATGATAGTTTTTTAAGTAGTCTGTAACAAAGTCTTTCGTTTTCCTATCTAGATGGTTGGTTGGTTCGTCTAGTAGTAAGATATCAGCATTTTCATATAAGAGTCTAGCAAAGGCTATTTTTGATTTTTGACCTCCTGATAAGTCTCCTACTTTCATTTCTAACAAATCTGTTTCTATCTTCATATTATCAATGATTGATAACAATTCATTTTCTGCTGTGTATTGATGAAGGCTATCTAATTCATTTTGAATTTTTTCTGCTTGTCTTAGTAATTTAGTTTGTTCTTTGTTTTCTACATTTGGTAGTTTTTCATAGATGTTATTCAACTCTTTTTCTAGTTTTTCAATTGGTCTTGCGTTATATAGATAGTCTAGCACATTTATTTCTTTATCTTCAAAACTAATCTCTTGTGGAAGATAACCTATTTTTTTATTGTTGATGGTTATCTTCCCGCTATCTAGCCGTTCTTCTTTTAGAATAATCTTAAATAAGGTAGTCTTACCAGCACCATTTACTCCTACTACTCCGACTTTATCTTTTTCTTCAATACTAAATTCGGCAGCATCATAAATTACCTCACTACCAAAAGCTAGATACATATTTTGTCCTTTCATGTTGTCACCAACTTTCTTTATTGCTTTCTTTTTTCTTTTTCCTTCACCAGTTTTTGTGTAAACACTTCGCTTGGCAAATTATTTTTAAACTCTACACTACTCTTTGGTATTCCATATAACCTTATTAATGATTTCATATGGTCTTTTACTTCTTTCTTTTCCGTAGTGATATATAGAGGATTTTGCAATACAAAATAACAATAAGTTAATAGACTTCCTAAACTTGCAACAGAAGAATGATTGGTGTCTTCTAGTGGGAGATAAATCTCTTTTACTCCATCTAAGATATTTTGATTCTTTAAATGCATAAATGTTAACTCACCACAGTTACTTAATATCAATTTATCTTCTACTTTTGCATATTCAAACTCTCTTGGTAAGATGCTTATATCTTTTGCTGTAGTATTTGCAATTTGAAAACCATTTTTTCTTGCTTCTTCTATCGTATTTGGATGATCAAAGTGCATACAATATACTTTATTTCGCATTTTTTCAGGTACTATTTCTTTTAATACATTAAAATCCATATGAACTTCAGGTATCGATAGAGTTACATTTGTATAAATCTTTGAGAAATCTGAGTTTATTAATTCTTCTATATATTTAGTATCCATAGAATCGCTTGTATATAGTACTTTTCCCTCGGAAGTTTCAAACATTAGAGAATAACATTTTCCCTCTAATTCAGGAGAATGTTTTGTTTTTAAAAATTCCATAGTCTGGAATGTTTTAAATTTGTTTGTGATATCATCTCTTGATAAAACATTACATTTTTCTTTTGGAATAGAAAAAATATCTAGTAAAGTTTTAATATCTTCTTTTAGTGTATCTTCTTTCCCCTGGGGTACTATGATATTTAATTTTTTATTTAGAGCATTTTCACAGTGCTCTACTAATTGTCCTAGACCTGCAATATGGTCAGAATGAGTATGAGTAAATACTACATAAATCTCTTTGATAGCAGAAAAATCTTCTTGTTCTTTTAATTGTTCAAAAGCAGTTTCCCCACAATCAATTAAAAATAATTGATTATCTTCTATAAAATAAGCACAATTATTATATAAGCTTGTTTGGAATGCTGAACCTATTCCTAGAAATTTTAAATTCATATTATCCCTCTTTTTCTTTGCTTATTATAAACTATTTTTTCTTTCTTCAAAAATTATTTCATTCTTTGAAAAATAGTGATAATTATTCCTATTACAATAATTGTAGTAGCAAGTATCCCTAACCTTTTCGTTTTATTCATTCGTTACACTTTTTTAGATAATTTTCTCTACTCATATTATATAGATATATTTCTACTGGATTATCTATAAATGTATATTTTATCTTTTTTGTATTGTTCCTATCTTTGATAAAGCCAAGTTTTTCCATTAGTTTCCAAGAGGCTTCGTTGTCTATTGCGGCACCTGTTTTTATCTCTTTAATTTCGACTTCATGAAACATATAATCCAAAATAGCTGATGCTGCTTCATAGGTAAGCCCTTGTCTTTGATATTTAGGGCTGATAAACCAACCAATTCCTCTAATGGACTTGTCTGTAATTTCTTCATCTTCGTCATGAGCTTCATGTACGCTAATTTGTCCTATACATTCATTATTACTTTTTAAAATAATACTCCATTGGAACTTGTCCTTACTTTTTGCTTCTTGTAATTTTTTATATTGCCAAGGCTTTTCTTTTTCCCAGTCAAAAGATAGTTTACATGTTAAATAATACTTATTCACTTCTGGTATACAAAGTATTTCCCAGATTGTTTTTAAATCCTCTTTCTCAGTTGCCCGTAAAATCAACCTTTTTGTCTCTATTGTTTTACTTCCTAGAAATTTCATTTTAATCACATCGTTTCTTTTATATATTCTATCATAGGTTTTAGGTTCTTTTTATTTACAAAGTTTCCTCCTGTTTCAAATAGGTGGGTCATTTCTTTATCTCTAGGATTTTCCATTGTGATTGCTTTACCTACTAGTTTTAATAGTTTCTGATAAAATTTACTTAATTTTTCATAATTAATTCCGCCACGTAAATAAAATAATTCTTGGGATGTATGATTATACTCTTTTAGTTGTTTTGTATATTCACTGCTCTTTGGATAGGCTCCTACTGCTCCTATGGATACGATTTGATATTTTTTATTTATTTTTTTATATCCTACTAGAGTGGTTGCTCGTACCCAGGATAAATAGATTATTTCCTCTTTTTTATTTATTTTTTCTTTTGCTTCACAAACAGAATAGCATGGTATGCTTAATTCTTTACTTAAATATTCTGCATACTCTTTGGTATGTCCTGTTTTACTTTGATAAATAATTGCCTTTACCATAAATTACCCCTTCTAATTATTTTTATATTTTAAATAGCTATCCTTATAATTTAATAATTTTGATTTTGCTCTTGGTAAATTATAAGAGGCAGCTAACTCTAAATAGTACTTAGACTTATCCCAATCTTTTTCGGTACCTGTTCCTGTATAATAAAAATTTGCTCCTAAATCATAGATTGCTGCAATATGACCTTTTTCTGCAGCATCACTAATTAACTCAAAAGCTCGTCTCTTATCTTCTGTAATATTACCAAAACCAAAATAATAATAAGCTCCTAAACAAAAGATAGAAAATGCTTGCCTTTCTGGGATGTCTTTTTCTTGGTCAATTAAACTACATAGTAAGGGATAAGCTTCAACAAACAAATCAGAAGCTTTCTCTTTATCTTGTTCTACACCATCTCCAAAGTAGTAGCAAGCACCGAGTCCATATATTGCTCTTGGATCCTTCAATTTGGCTCCTTCACTATACCAAAATACGGCTTGTTCTAAGTCTTGACCAACTCCATTTTCTGCACTGTCATAACTTCTTCCTAAGATATAACAAGCAAGACCATCTGTTCTAGCTTGCTTTTTTAATTTTTCTACATCAAATACTAACGGTTCTTTCATTCGGCACCTCTATTCTATCTTCATCACTATTTCATATAATTCAGTTGGTAAATAAGCCAAGCCAGATTTGTTCGTATCCTCATACCAGCAATAATATTCTTGCCCTTCTTGTATTCCAATGGTAATTGTATCATTATAATTAATTTCTATTTGCCTCATGAGTGATAGATCTACCATCTCTCTTTCTGGAACAAGTTTTATTTCTTCTATACTCTCTTGAATCTTTTTTTGGTCTTTCTTTGAAGTAACTTTTATTTTATTTATTATTCCAAGACCGGTGTTATTATATTTTATTATTTCTATTTTTAATGATGACTTTTCTTGGTTAAATGTAAAGATGGCAATGATTCCTATTACTATTAAAATTAATACTACTATCATTACTAGCTTATACTTTTTTTTCATCTTCTTTCCTCCTGTAAAGAAAACAACCTTTTTCATGAGAATTAATGATTCCTACTGCTTGAAGGTAAGAATAGATAATCGTTGTCCCTACAAATTTCATACCTCGTTGTTGCAAATCTTTAGAGACTTTATCTGATAATTCTGATGTTGTTTTGTTATATTCATAGATAATTTTATTATTAGTAAAACTCCATAAATATTTAGAAAATGTTTGATATTCTTTTTGTATTTCCATAAATATTTTGGCATTGGTAATCGTCGCGGTTATTTTTCTTCTATTTCTAATAATGCTTTTATTATTCATTAATTCTTTTATTTTTTCTACATTATAATCTTTTATCTTTTTATAATCAAAATTATCGAAAGCTTCTTTAAATGCTACTCTTTTATTTAAGATACATTCCCAAGAAAGGCCTGCTTGAAACGACTCTAGTAAAAGCATTTCAAATAATTTTCTATCATCATAGACTGGTGTCCCCCATTCTTCATCATGGTATTTTACATATAGAGGATTTTTTTCATTTACCCAGGTACATTTTTTCATTAGTCTACCTCTTTATAAAATAGTTCTCCATACCTACCTTCATTTTTTTCTACTTGTTGTAGATATGTATAACCTATTTTCTTATAAATTTCTGGAGTTTGGTCTGTCCATAGATATACTTTTTTATATCCTAACTCTTTTGCTTTACTAATATCTTTAAACTTTACTAATTTTACCATATTATTCTCCTTGGAATTTGTTCATAACACTTTCCACTTCTTGTAATTCAAAACGATACTTTTGTTTTACTTTTGGATATTTTTTATGATCCACTTCCTCTAGAAAATCAGTTAATGGTCTTACCCAGCACGTGCCATCTTCATATAACTTTCTATATACTACCATATCTTCTAACGTTTCACTGTTTTTTACTAGTTCTTCTACTAAATAATAATTCCCTTTAAAATGTTTATAAATTCCGTGTATTTTTACTTCTCTCATACTCAACCTCGTTTCCTTTATTTTAAGTATATCAAAAAAACAGGAAAGTGTCTTTACTTTTCCTGGTTTGCTTCGTATTTTGCTAAGAATTCTTCTCTATATTCTAAAATATTATCGTTCTTTATAGCTTCTCTTAACTCTTCTGTTAATCTAATTAAAAATCTAATGTTGTGAATAGATAGTAATCTTCCACCTAGTGTTTCTCCTGTTGTAATTAAATGCCTGATGTAAGCTCTAGAATAATTTTTACATGTATAACAGTCACAGCCTTCCTCGATTGGTTTTAAATCTTCTTTAAATTTAGCATTGTTTAAATTGATTTTTCCATTTGTTGTAAAAGCTTGTCCATGTCTAGCAATTCTTGTTGGTAAAACACAATCAAAGATATCTACTCCGCGAATTACCCCTTCAATGATATCTACTGGTTCTCCTACACCCATTAGGTATCTTACTTTATCTTCTGGTAAATATGGCACTGAATAGTCAATAGCCTTATACATGTCTTCCTTACTCTCTCCATCATTTGCTACTCCACCAATGCTATAACCATCAAAGTCTAGTTTTACTGTTTCTATTGCAGAATATTTTCTAAGGTCTTCATGAGCTCCTCCTTGAACAATTCCAAATAAAGCTTGGTTTGGATTGTTATGGACTGCTTTTCCTCTTTTTGCCCATCTAATGGTTCTTTCAATACTATTTTTCAAATATTCATAAGAAGCGCTAGCTGGAGGACATTCATCAAAACTCATAGCTATATCGCTATCTAATTTATTTTGAATTTCAATTGATTTTTCTGGTGTTAAAAATAGATTCTGCCCATCGATATGACTCTTGAAGTGAACACCTTCTTCGGTGATATCTTTCTTTTTGTTTTTAGCAAGTGAGAACACTTGAAATCCACCGCTGTCCGTTAAGATTGGCTGATTCCAACTCATAAAGTTATGAAGTCCTCCACAATTTTTAATTACATCTGGTCCTGGTCTTAACCATAAATGATAAGTGTTTGATAAAATGATTCCAGCATGTTCTGCTTTTAGTTCCTCTTTAGATAAAGACTTTACTGTTGCTCGTGTACCAACTGGCATAAACATTGGAGTTTCATAAGTTCCATAGTTTGTTTCAATTGTACCTAGTCTTGCTTTTGTATGTTTTTCTGTTTTTAATAAATTATATTTTATTTTCATTTACTCACTTCCTTACGCCTTATTCATTATATCGAAAAAAGAAAAAAAAGACAAGATTTGTCTTTATTGCTTTGTTAGTCCCTTGGACATTTGTTTTTCGTTCGTTATTTCATTTATGGTAACTCTATATCCTCCAATTTGCATTGGACAGTTTACTACATCACCTACGTGCTTTCCTAATAGCCTTGCTCCTAAAGGACTGATGGACTCTATATATTCTGAATCTAGTTCATAAGAAACTGCTCTTTGAATGATTTCTACTTCTTTTTCTTCTAATTCCGCACCTTGTTGAATAGTTAATCTTACTTTACTCCCTATACCAATTGTTTCTTCATTTTCTTCTGGATGACATAAAGTTGAAGTATCTAATAATTTTTCGATGCAAGTTATTCTTGTCTTTAGTGTTTTTACTCTTTTCTTTTTTTCTTCTTCTGAATATACATTTTCTTGGTTGATTTCTAATACTCTGGCGATTTTTTTAGAAGAAGATTTTTTTATTTTTCCGGTATAAATATAGAATCTTCCATCTTCTTTTCTGCGATACATTCTATCTATTAAACTACTATCTATAGAAATTTCACACTCTGGGTCGATATCTTTTTCTTTTTTATCTACAATCGTATATGTTTTTGGAGTCATTGCTCCTATTTTTAAAGTTACTTTTGTTCCTACATGAAACATTACTTTTTCCTGCTCTTCTCTTGATAATTTTTCTTTTAGTAGATTTCTTTCTAATTGTAACAAATATCTTTGGCTGCTTGTTAATGTTAGAGTTTTTTGGGATTTAGCTAGTCGGGATACTCTATTTCTGATTGGATTTTCTATAATATAATTTACGTATTCTTTTGGATTTGTAATAATATCTGTTACCTCGCCAGATACTTTGGTTCCATTTTCTAGTACGATTATAAACCTATCTTTTTCTCTCAAGTGAAAAATGGATTTTCCTATATCACTTGTGGTACTAATATGTCCCATACTTAAACTTAATGAATTATCTACTAGTGTGAATTCTTCAGTTTCCTCTTCGCCATCAAAGTGAATATGAAACTTAGTTCCTAATTCTATTTTATCTGTATTTATTTTTTGAATACGTTCTGCTGTTGTTAAATAGCTTTCATATTCTTGGCGTTGTTGCTCTAGATAGTGGTATTGTGATGCCGTAACATTGTTATTTCCATTATCAATTGTATAATTTCTATCTCCACTAATTCCATGTAATTCTGAAAAATAATCGTTGTAGCTTTCTAATGACTTTTTTATGTACTTTAATTTTTCTGTTAATATCTGCACTTGTTCTGGTGTTAATCTCATGATTTTCCTCCTTGATTTAGAATATAGTATCTCCAGATTTTGAGGATATAAAAACTATCAATTTTTAAATACCATTGATAGTTCGCCTTTTTATTAGCTCTCTTTTTATCTGTTTAGATGAGTTGTATACTTATTATACTTATATTTTTTTTAAAATCAAGAAAATATTATTTAAGTTCAACTGCTTTTAATCCGTAGTTGTTATCTTCATCTTTTTCAAATGCAAATGTTGTAATAGGAAGATTCGCTTTTACTGATTCATATTCTTCATTTGTTATAGTGTGATAATCTTCATAAGGACCTAAAACTGGATTTTCTCCATTCATACTATCTTCTGCTGTCTTGTAATAGCTTAGTATTGGTCCACAAACTCCTCCACAATAGTCTCCATATAGAATATGAACGTTTACTGTATATTGATTATCTTTTACAGTTCCATCTATATAATATATTTGAGCAGTAAATGTTCCAGGGCCACCGTGTCCATGATTATCTTGGAAAATATATTCTCTTTTAGCACTATTATATTTATATAAAACTCCGTCTTCTAGAAAGCATTCTATATCTTCATGATGGTATGAATGGTCTTTTCCAAAATAAGTTTCTAATATTTTCTCAATATCACTTTCCATGATATTTTCTCCTAAAGTTCCCATCTTCACTAAAGCAAAATTCAAAGCTTTCTGATTTTCTAATGGTGTTTGTTCATTTATTGGATAGGAATCAGCAAAGGCGGATGTATATTCTTTAATTTGGTTTTCTATTTGGGTTTGTTCTTCCTCCGTCAATCCTCTTTCTTTCTCTTCCTTTTTTGGTACATCTGTTTTTATCTTTTCTTTTTCTTCTGCTTTGTCCTCTTTCTTCCATACTTTATCATAGATAATATAAGAAGTGCTAGCAAGTAAGGCAATTGCTAATATAACAATTATTACTATTAATTTTCGGCTCTTTTTTTCTTTCATATTTAACTAACATTCCTTTCTTTCGTCCTTTCAGTCCTCTGAAAGG